>ERZ778027.4199-NODE-4199-length-12710-cov-4.691742_pt1 | contig 12710 bp, 18 predicted proteins | sample MGYA00375757_ERZ778027 | MGnify/ENA primary metagenome ERZ778027 (study PRJEB29350, sample SAMN05389817) | bioreactor metagenome | isolation source: Ammonium sulfate bioreactor | place: South Africa: University of Cape Town | collected 2014-02-18 ... | reverse complement strand
GTTGACGATGCCGAAAATGATGAGCGATTTATTCATGGGGGCTTCTATAATAATAATAATCGAGCATGAGTCTCATACGGATGCTCGGGTCGAAAGGGAATCCCCAGGCGAGTAACCTGTTTGCGGTGATCCATTAGCTGCAGGAGCAGAAGAGCATACATCTGGAAGCAAAGCCAGGAAAGCGGCCTATGGAGCTGTGCGGCAGCGCTCAGTAGGCAATTTTTCAAAATATTGTTAAGCCTTTTCTGAGCATGGTATTTTTCATGGTATTACCAATTAGCAGGAAAATAAGCCATTGAATATAAAAGATAAAAATGTCTTGTTTACAATAGAGGGGCAACCGCTCGGGATGTTGACCATTTCAGCCCTCGGCCTTGGGCTGCTTTCTCGCCCTGGTCGCTGCTTTCGCCGCCACCTCAAACCGCTCCAGCATTTCCTTATAGGTCGCCGTCGCTCCATTGAGCCGGGCCACTTCTTCGCGCAACTCTGACGCCTGCTGCTTCGCTTCCAACAGCTCGGCCCGGCCCGCTTCAAGCTCTCGGGTCACGTCCTTTTGACGCGCCACCGCACCGGCCAGGTCGGCGTCCAATTGTCGATTCTTCGCACTGACCTGGGCCGCCTCATCACGCGCCTTGCCCAGCTCGACAAAATACTTATCTGACGTTTTCTGCTGCTCGGCCAGCGTCGCCCGCGCCTGGTCTGCATCAGCATGTGCCCGGTCAAGTTCGGCCCGCAGATCGTTGGCCCGGCGTTCGATTTCGTCCGCCTTGGCTTCGGCCCTCTCGGCCCGCATAACAGCCTGGGACAGCTCTGCCCTGGTCGTGGCCAGCTCGGCATGAACCTGGTCGGTAGCGGCGTTTGCCCGCTCAAGACCAGCCCGCACCTCGTCAAGTTCGGTTGCCTGCGATTCATAAGCGTCGGCCAGCTCCGCCCGCATGGCATCCAGCTCGACCCGCTCGGTTTCCCATGCCGCCTGTGCAGCCTGTAGCGATTCGTTTGCCAGCTCCTGCGCCTGCTGCCACAACGCGGCCAGGGCAACAGCGTTTGCCTGGGTAATGGTTTCCGGCACGGCAACAGCCACCGGAACCGCCTGGGCGGTCTGCGCCCGTCGCCACTCGCGCATTACCGCGCTGGTTGTATTCATGTCTGCCCGCGCTGCCCTGCGCACGGCGTCAACGGTCGGGAACGCCTCGCGCCCGGCGTCCTCGAACAGCTCATTTGCAACGGCGGTGATGCGGTCGCGGATTTCGGCGGGTATCTGGCTCATGGTCGGGGACTCCTGCTGACTCGGTAAGAATAATAATAATATTACTCTTATTCTTATTATTATGCAAGGCGTTATTAACCTCTCGTCGGAATCAGCCGCCGCCTGGAGCGCCCGGCCACCACGCGGCCCAGCCGGGTGCCCCCTGCCCTTCCTTCCCTCTTGGCGTTCAACCTTTCGGGACTTGGCCAGCAGCGACGATGTTCTGGTATTGGGGATGAGTTAGCAGCTAGATGATAGATAGCGGCTAGATAGCGGCTATCTTGAAAGGCGGGAGAGCGTCTACAAGGGCTGTAGACGCTTTTTCAGGAGCAGGACATGCCAATGCATTGGCACGGTCGAGAACGTCGCCCCTGCGCGATTCTAGAGGGCCGTTTTTACGCATGAACCACCAACCACACCTTTAGCGGCTAAATTTTGAACAATTCGACTGGAACCGCTTCACCGCCGTCACAAAGTCCAGGCGCAACAGGTACATGGCCAGATCGACCGCACCGCCGCCGCCCTTCTCTGCCCTGGTGTCGTACCACTTCGGGCCAGTAGCCAGCAGCTCTACACCACCACCGCCCAGGGCGACATTCAGCCGGACGGTCGATTTATCCTTCACCGGCACAAAGTCGGGATCATGCTTCCAGTACAGCCCCAAGGCATCGAGCGCGGCCACCACCGGCATCACGCGCAGTTCTTCCAGCAATTCAGGCGGGAATGATTTTTTTGTTCTGGCCATACAAACACCTTCCAGGCTTCGCCATTAGTAATAGGGGAGGGACTTGTCTCACTGGCAAAACTCCGTGCCGTTCCGGCACTGCGCGGGGCATGGATAACTTGCAAGCAAGTTACCCACCCCCCTTGCGGCTACTCGCATTTATTCAATGCCGGGCTACTCAAAAGCAGGCCCTACGGGCCGGGCGTAGGCTTCGCCATTAGTAATAGGGGAGGGACTTTGAACACCCGACTTTTCCATGACTGCCCCTGTAATAGGGGAGCCACTTTGAACACTGGCCCCAGCCTTCAGATAGCCAGAGACCGAGCCAACGGAAACCCCCATTTGCGCTGCAATCGCCCTGACACTCAAGCCTTGTTCCCTGAGCGCCTGTGCTTGCGCCTGCTTGGTGTTGGCCGCTTCCAGATACGTTTCCCTATCCACCGCACCAGCGGCCCGCCTACGGGCCGTGTCGCGCTCTCTGTCGCGCTCCCTGCGCCGCTCGGCGGCCATATCTCGGCTGATGATGGTTCGCAGCTCGCACTGTTCCTGGTCGGTGATCTGAAACAGGTTGATGAGCGTGTCATTGCGCGGGGTGTACAGCGGGGCGTATTCCTTGCCACCGAACGTGATTTTCTCGCCGGCCTCGTAGGCTTTCGCCTTGGAGTACAACGTCATCAGCTCTTTGCTGTTCTGCTGCCAGTCGGGGGCCAGTTCGCGGGCCAGGGCTTTTGCTTCGTGGTACATCTGCCCGCTGTGGGTCGCACCGGACAACAGCAGGAAGTTCAGACGCCAGAAAAGGTGCTGCATACGCTCGCCTTCCTGGACGCCGCCGCGCAGGGTGGCCAACTTGCGTAGATCCTCCAGGCGGTGCCAGGCCAATTGCCGGCCGCTGAATCCGCGTAGGTTGTCGGTCTTGGTACCAGGCAACAGCTTGAGCTGCTGCCGGCGCTCGGCGCGGGCCTCGCGCTGCTGCTCGATCTCCCAGCGGGCCACCGGCAAGAGCATTTCGGCCAGGTACTCGAAGCCATACCGCACCGGCTGGCCATCGGCCCCGGTTTCGACGTGCACAACGCGGCATATTTCACCGCTTTTGGTGTTGACCGTATCAACCAGGCGTAGCACTCGGCTGGCGTCCTTGGCCGCCACGTCGGCCCCTATGGCCATCAGGCGGTCTATCAGGTACTTCTGGCAAGCATTCCACCTGGGCAACGCCTGGCGCGGCACAGGTCGATCCAGGAGCCACTTGGCCTGTATCCCTCGCCCGCTGAAAATCAGCAGCGAGGGCGTCGGGATGCCCTCCTGGGCGCAGTGATACAAAACGGATGCTGCCAGTTGCTCCGGCGTCCTGCCAGTAGCCCACGGCTGCCGGTAGGTATCCAGGTCGGCAAACATCAGGCCGATACGGGCAAGGTTCACCACGCGCCGGTTAGGCCGGATGAACTCGGCCTGCGTTAGCCAGGTGTCGCGGGTCTTGTCGATCAGCTCCAAGACGGTCGGCATCTCGACCAGGCGGTGTGATGACTGCCGCTTGTCGCCGTGTACATCGACCAGAATGGAGAAAAAGCCGGAACGGCCGGGATCGTGGTATGCCCTGGCCTCTTCGGCCCGGTCAAATAATGATAGTTGTGCTACAGCCGCCATGTGGCCCCTTTCAGCCTGCGCGAATCCGCGCAAAGGCTTGTCAAAGCAGGAGCAAGGCCGTAGAATGAAGTTTAGCTAAACCGTTCGTACTACTTCGTTCTTCGTTCTACGGCGGTCGTGTCAATAACTCGCCAAAGTTGTTGACCCGTATTCCTGCAAAGCCCCGTCGCCAAAACGGGGCTTTTGCTTTTCTAAGGCTCGCCTCTGGTGCCATCCAGCAACTCGCCGCCTCTACTGCGAAACAGTGTTCGCGGCGTCCAACCGGTCAATTCCGCATCGAACTGGTAGATGCCGTGCTGTATCAGCACTGACGCTGCTCCATCCACCGTGCGGAAGTAACGGGCACCGCCCCGATACTGTCCCAAAATGCGGTTCTCTTCGCCAATCCGCAACACCAGGACTAGCAAGCCCTTGTCTTTTGCCAGGCGAACAGTCGCACCTTTCACGCCACCAATCAAAAGCACCTCTTTGAATGCAGTCGGATTGATGACATCTTTAGCCTCAAACGTAATCATGCCTCACCTCTGCCGCGCTGTCCAGCAATAGCAAACAATGCAGTTATCAAAATTCAATCTAGCAGCTATCTTTTATCTAGCCGCTACCTATCATCTAGCTGCTAGATTTTGAATCGTACAAATCCAGTGCCTTTTCCAGCACCTCAACCAGCATCACGCCTTCACGTTTGGCAATCGCTCTAATACGGGCATCCCATTCAGGAGTAACCCGCGTGGCGAACTGAACGGTTCGGTTTGTCTTGCGTGTTGAGCGGCCATCAACCTTGTCGGTAACGGCCATCTTCGGCAGCCTCGCCGGTGCCGGCGCTTGTTCCGGCACCGGCGCAACTGGCGCAACCTCCGGTGCGGCCAGGTTGTCGCTGGCCTCTTCCAATGTCGGCGGTGCCCCCAGCTCGGCGCGCCGCCCTCTCAATTTTTTCAGCTTTGATACATCAGCCATGAGTCACCCGGTCTATCAGTGATTGAATGAGTGTGTCGGCCCGCTCATTCAGCCCGGCAAAGCGGGTTTCTGTGACGCTGTGGCCTGTGTTTTGCGCCTGTCGGTAAGCGGGTCGGTCGCGCAAGCTGCCATCCAGTACCGTGTACCCGGCCTGCTGCAAGTAAACCCGCGCTGCGACTTCCTCCGCTGGCGTGCCGATCCGGTTCAGGGCAAACGCCAGGCGCTCACCTGGAACACCTGCCTTGGTCAGCGCGTGAAACTCCCGCACCGCCGGAATCAGGTCATCCCTTGAAGCGCCGGACGGCTGCACCACCAGGTCAGCAGCGCGGGCTATATCCAGCGTGGCCGAACTGGTACGCGCCGGCCCGTCGATGATGAGCAGGTCATATCCTTGTGCGGCTTCCAACGCCTGGGCAGCAGTAGCAAACGCCTCTGCCGACACAACCGGCTCGATGCCCTGGGACAACCGCAGCCGGTGCCAATCGACGGACGTGCCTTGCTGGGTGTCCAGGTCGGCAATCTTCACGCGCAAGCCGCCGGCGGCCGCTTCGCGGGCAAGGGCGCGGGCCAGGGTTGATTTCCCTACACCGCCCTTCTGTGAAACAAACGCGACTATGGCCGCCATGACTTTTCTCCATCTGCTTTGGATGGATGAATTATAAGATAGCAGCTAGATAAAAGATAGCTGCTATCTACTATCTAGCAGGTAAATACTATCTAGCTGCTAGATTTGTGCGTCGTTCCCGCTCCTGGTCGGCCATCTCGCCGGGCCATCTCGCCAGCTCGTCATCGGTGAGGCCCGCCAGGATTTGCGGCAGGCTCTGCGTTCGATACGGCGGCGGCGGAAGATCGTCTGACGGGCCGCTCTCATTATCAAAAAACGGCATTTCCTCTTGGCGTTCATCCGCCTGGTCGCCGCCGGCGGCCAGGGCATCAGTCTCTGTCAAAGCGTCCTCCAGGAAAGCGCCGCGCTGCTTGGCTTCGGCTGCCGTGACTTCCTCGCTACGTTCCAGGGCGCGGTATATCGTCGAGCGATGCACACCGAACAGCTCGGCCACCTCCTTGACCTGTCGGCCTTCCTGCTCGATCAGTTCGCGGGCATGTTCAATCTGTGCCGGGGTGAGGGTAGGCCGTGGGCCAAACTTCACGCCTCGGGCTTTGGCCGCTTCACGGCCTTCCCTGGTTCGATCCAGTATCAAGCACCGCTCGAACTCCGCAATACCGGCAAAGATGGTCAACACCATGCGGCCCGCTGGGGTCGTCGTGTCGGCCCACGGCTCGGCTAAACTGCGAAGCCCTGCGCCGGCCTCCTGGATGCGGGCGGCAATATCCAGCAGGTCGCGTGTACTGCGGGCCAGGCGGTCAAGCCGGGTCACGGTGACAACATCGCCAGGCCGCAAGTGATCGAGTAACCGGGCCAGCTCGGGCCGGTCGCGCCGCGCCCCGGTAACTTTCTCGGCATAGATACGGGTGCAGCCTGCGGCGTGCAGATCGGCCCGCTGGTTGGTTAAGTCCTGTTCGTCTGTACTGACGCGGGCATAGCCCAGCAGCAAGCGGCCTGTCATCAGGTCAAAGGTGCCGGGGTCGTTCTGGTGTCTCATGGTCGTGTCTCCGGTTCTATTGCAACCACCGGGCATTGCGCGACTAGAACATGGAACACGACAACGCCAGGGAAAGCGGGGAAAACCATAGTGTTGCATAACTTAGGACTTATGCGACAAACAAGACAGTTTCAGCGCGGCTTGTTTCGTGTTATATTGCACTATGTTTGTAACACAAGAGGGCCGCGACATGAGCGAAGCCACCTTTACCTTTCGGGTCGATGAATCCCTGAAAACAGAATTCTCCACGGCCGCCAAGGCCCGCGACCGCAGCAGCGCCCAGCTTCTACGCGACTTCATGCGCGACTTCGTGCGACAGCAAGAGGAAGCGGCCGCGCATGACGCCTGGTTCCGTCGCCAGGTACAAATCGGCCTGGACTCGGCCAATGCCGGCGACGTAATCCCGGCGGCCGAAGTGGAAGCCGAAGCCGAAGCCTGGCGGGCTGAAACGCGCCGGAAGATGGCCAGCGTTACTACATCGTGAAGCTGGTATGGACACGGCCAGCACACGCTGACAGGAAGAAAATACGCGAGTACATCGCGCAGCACGCGCCGGCGGCCGCGTTGGCCCTCGATGAGCTGTTTTCAGAAAAAGCCGACCTGCTGCTCAATCATCCCGGCCTGGGTAGGACTGGCCGGGTGCCTGGCACCCGCGAGCTCGTGGCACACCGGAATTACATCCTGGTGTATGACACGGCCGGCAACGTGGTGCGTATTCTGCGAGTGCTACACACGTCCAGGCAGTGGCCACCACGCTACACAATGGGCGAACTTCTGGAAGGGGTCGAGGCCTCCGGCGCGTACCCATTACCACCGGAAGAACGCGAATGGGTCGATGCCCCACCAGTCGGGCGAGAATGGCCTAACGACGAAGAGTAGAAAGGCGGCCAATGGCCGCCTTTCTCATTTACTCAAAAGCTCATTTACTCAAAGCATCAAGCAACACCGGCAACCCATAGACCCCAATCACCACCCCGATTTGGATAGACAGAAAGTGGATCACCAACTGCTTGCGTGTTGTCGTTATGCTCTGGTTCCAGAATGACACTTTTCCTGCTTTGATGGTTTGCCGCCGCTTGTAGTCCTCGCGGTACCAGTCTCGATCTTCCATCCCCATCTGTTACCCCTCCCTCATAGCCCTGGGCAACACCTGCTGCAACGTATTCATGGCTTCCTGAAAATCTGCCGGCGTAGCGCGTCCGGTTTCTGCCTGGTAGTAGACCACCATGAAAACATTGGCCACCGCCTCGGCCATCGGCCCGATCTGCTGCGCGGCGGCCTGGTCGATGAACTCCAGGGAAGCAAGAATGCTGGCCGCCTGGTGCACTACTTGCCCGGCTTCGATAAGATGTTGTGTTGTCATGATTCACCTCTCCAATAGGTGTTGATTGAAAGTGCCGGGCTGGCCACAACCAGCCCGGTGCGCCTCACAAATACAGCCCTGCTGCTTCTGCAAATGGGGATCTACCATTGCCCGCACCCTGGTAGTGCTTTGTCTCCGTTGGCCTGGCTGGCTCAAGCTCCCGCGTCGGCTCAGGACGCGACACAAAAGCGGCTGTTTCTGCCTCTCGATCAACTTCGGCCGTTTGATCACCCAAGGGTGAAACGAACTCCGGCACTTCTACCCTTGGCGTTTCATCCAGGGCCGCTATAGCGGCCAGATATGGCTTTTCCATCGTCTTAACCCCTATCGTATTTGTCGGAAGTGCCGGCATCACCGCCAAGGCTGTTGCCCTCAAATTGCTGGCCGCCGGCGCTCTGCTCTGTGCTGCCTTCTGGCTCCATGCTGGCACGGATGCCAGCGGCCAGTTTTCCGCCGGTTGTCTCTGCTACCCTCTCCTGGAACCCTTGCTGCATTTGAGAACCGACCCCCTTGGCCAGCTCGGATGCAGTACCAGCGGCCAGCTTCGCCGCCCTGGCAAACCCGCCACCGCTTGAGCTGCTGCCGCTGTCACTAAAGCCTGCGGCCTGGGCAAACGGCGAACTGCCAGCCGTACCCGCTTCACCACCACCGCTGCTGCCGTTGACGATTGACCCCATGCTGGGCATGTCACCGCCGGCCTCCATAGCCGCTGATGCTTTCTGGAATGCTGCCTGGATAGCGGATGCGCCGCCCGCAGCGCCGGCCGCCGCGCCCATCGTTGCTTTTGCTGCAAGGGCTGCGCCGCCAGTGGCCATGCCAGCCGCAGCCATACCCGCACCCATGATGGCACCAGCACCAAAAGAACTACCGGCACTTGCGGCTGCGCCACCGCCAGGAATCAAGCCTGCAATGACGTTCGGTATGGTGTTTACCAAGATGACCAGGACAAGCGACACAACAAAGATGATTAGCAACTCTTTCATTGGCGCTTTATCGGCAAGGTCAGCGTGATAACCGTCAATGATGGATACAGCGATACCAACCAGCAGGGTCATAGTCATTAACTTGAGTGCAATTCCGGCAACACTTCGGAAGTAGTTAATGGCAATGTCGGAAGTCCAACGCGACCCACCAAAGCCCAAGACAAAAACACCAGCATAAGCAAGCACCCAGGCGGTAACGAGGGCCAGCAACACGTTAGCCGCAACCACGGCCATACACGCCAAAATGGCCAAAGTAGTCAAAAATATAGATAGGTTGTCGATTGGACTGGTTACGCTATACGACTTAGCTGCTTTAGCAATAATGTCAAAAGCGATAGAGATCGGCGTTGACGGGTTTAACTCCCTTGGAAGCCCAGCGGCTTCCGCGCCAATCGTCCGCAATGAGTTGATAATATCCATTGCGAAATTTGGGCCGTTGATGAGCAGCCACCAGAAAAAGCCGGTGAAGATCGTGAACCGGACGAACTCCGCGAAGAACTCGCCAATGTCGGCCTTGCGTAAGGCCATCATGCCGAACGTCCAGACCATCGAAATCACAACCAGCGTCCAGAACAGCCAGGTTGCATACTCTGTTATTTTGGCTCCCCAAGTCGAGCTTTCGTTCAAAAAACGAGTTCCTACGTCATTTAAAACACCACTCGTTTCAAGTGCCGCCGATGCCGTTTGAGAAAGCATAACAAGCACCAATAAAATACCTAATCGAACAAATAAGTTTTTCATCTTAGAACTCCTTATCCTTCGAGCGGTCGGTAGGCTCCTGCAAACTTTTATAGATTTCTGGCACTTCATCCTTCGGCTCTGGTTGATCGCAACCAGCCACCGTGCAACTGACAAAGACAACGAACAAGAGATTTTTAAATAGAGCTTTCATAGTCAAAACCCCTTGTCGTTTGAACGGTTAGTGGATTCTTCCAAACCTTTGAAAAGATACTCATGAGAGGCTTGTTCTATCGCTTGCCGATCAGCATCAGCCTGCATCTTGGCTCCTACGGCTGAATCTGCAAGAGCTGGTTTGCCTGCTGGCTGGCGAGCTGGTTTGCATAGCCGATGGCTTGGAGCTGGCCTTGTGCGCCCTGGGCCGCACCCTGCAACCGCTCCAGGTTACGGGCATCGTTACGCAAGGCTTTCTCTTGATTTTCCAGCGTTTTGAACAGGGCATCATTGGCCACCTTCTGGCTTTCACTGGCTAGGCGGCGGTTTTCTTCCATCGCTGCCTTTTCGGCCGGCGTGCAACCGCCCGAACCGTTGAAGCACGGCGAGCTGCGGTAATAGGCCACGTCCTGGAACTTGCCCAGGTAGGAATCCAGGCTGCCAAGCTGGTTCTGGTAGTACGCCAGAGTATTTTGCGCCTCGATCAGTTTGCCGATCGTGGCCTGGGCCTGATCCCAGATATAGGCGGCCGGAGCCATCGTGTTCTGTAGCTGGTTTTCGTACTGCTGCAATTGGGTCTGGTATTGCTCGATTTGCTTGGCGGTCTGCGCGACGGCCTCCATCGCAGACATGATGTTCTGCACCAGGTTGCCACCGTCGATAACGGGGATACCGGCCTGAACGGGGGTGATGGTAGTGGTGATAAAGCCGGTTGCGAGCGCAACGGCAACAGCGGATTTAGCCGCTAAAAGGCGGACACGCTTCATGGTCGAGTACCTCGATGATGTGAGTTAGCTATTGCGGCTAATCTGTCCCATAACACTGTTACTGCTGGTTATGGGGTTGGGCCATCACGGGGCAGTTCGCCAAAATCTGCCAAGGTACCCGCCCACTTGCGACACCGTCACGCCAGGGCTTACGTTTTTTCTAAGGTCGGTGTGTGTCGTGCAACCCTGCACGAAATTACTGCTTTACTTCTTTGCTGGTTTCTCCAGGCCGACAGCTCGGCCCATTTTTTCCAAATCCAGCGGTTGAACTGCTGCGGTCAATATCTCGCGTATTTCCGCCTCGGTGCTCCGGTTGTTCAGCGCCGCTCGAACTTTCAGCGCCTGGTGCACCTCATCGGGTAAATTGCGAATGTTCAAATTTGCCATTCTCTTACCTTTTGGTGTACCTGCTACCAATGATAGCAAAAATACCGAAATGCACAAGCACTAACGGCTGCGCCCTTTGCGCTGCTTTGCCTTTTCCTTCTTGGCGTTCAGTTCCGCTTGCAGCTTGGCTTTACGGCGTTCCAGCTCACCCGGCGCAGGCGCTGGGGTAGGTGCGGGTTTCTGCGGTGTAACTGCTGCCGCTGCGCCCTCGATCTGCAACGCTTCGGCTTGAGACAAGGAACGCAAACGGCCCGCCCTGGCCACCGGCGGCGGCACCTTGCCGACACCGGGAACACCCGGCTTGTTGGTCACGCTGAAATTGTCTTGCAGCAGTGCCAGGCGGCGCTTTTCCAGGGCTGGATCAGCAAACGTAATGGGCAGCTTGCCATCCACTGCGGCCCGAATCGCCTGGGCCTTGAACTCGGTTGTACCGTTAACGGTGATACGGCTGCCGTACCGCTCTGCGGCCAGCCTCAAGGCTTCCTGAACGCCGGCGCGGTCGGTGCCGGTCGAGACTTGCAGCCGGTCGCCGTCATCCCTCACGGCACTGGCACCGGCCCGGTAAATGATCGTGCCCGTCTTGGTGATGTTGTCGATCACTGGCGCATGGCCAGGCTTCGCCTGACCTTGCCCTTTGACCGTGTTGCCCTTCAATCCCTGGGCGGCCTCTCTGGCCCGCAAGGCAGCCAGCGCCTCGCTGTTACCCTGGGTAGCCTCTTGCTTGAGCCAATCGGCCCACTGGCGGCGCTGGTGGCCCTGGTGCAGCCGTTCACGCTCTTTGGTGTATCCCTTGTATATCCCATCCAGTTCGGCGCGTAGCGTCGCACTGGTTTGTGAGTACAGCAGTTTTTTGGCCACCCGACCGCCACCGGCCAGCTTGATTGCTGCCCGCTTGGCGGCGGCCTTCTGTTTGGCAGCGACCACGGCCCGATCCTTACGCCGCTTCGCCGCGGCCAATGCTTCGGCCCTGGCGGCGGTCAAATTCTTCTGCTCATCCTTGTACCTGGCATAAAGCTCGGTGGTGTCAGCGCGTGACCGTACCGGCTTCTTTTGATACTGCCGCCTGGGCGGCTTCTCCTGCTGATCCGGTGACGCCTCAAAGGCTCCCAGCCGCTTTTCCAGGGCAGGCTTGGACAGATCGCGGGACAGGGTGCTGGGCTTGACCATCGTGCCGTCATCGGCCCGGATCACCAACCCGTTACCCCTTGGCGTAATCTCCAGGCCGTTATCACGCATGACCTGGTGCAGCTCCGTCCAGGACTGCGCGGCTTTAATGTCGTCCAGGCATTCGCGCTTGATCCAGCCCACCAGACTTTCCACGCCGGCATGGCGCTCCATGTCGGCGGCCCTCGATGCCGCCCCGCGCTGCTGCGGCCGGTGATTGTCTGCCTCCAGGCCATAGTCCCGTTCCAGCGTCTCGCACAAGTCGGCCAGCGCCAGGTGCGGATAGTACGGTTCGTGCATCGTGTGCCTGGTCGGGTGAATCTTGTTGATGGCAATGTGGATGTGCAGGTTGTCGGTGTCGTTATGCACGGCGCTGATACGCTGATGCTCACCAAACCCTAGCCCTTGGCAAATCCGTTCCTCTATCGCCTTCAAGGTGTCGGCATCGGGATTCTCGCCGGCGCGAAAACTGACAATCAGGTGATAGGTCTTATCGCCCTTGGCCCTGGTGTTCATGTGCTGGGTGGCCAGCACTTCGGTGATGGCATCGCGCACTGAATGCGCCTCGCAATTCGTGACCTGAACATGGCCCAGCCGGTGGTCTTTGCTCTGTGCGTCGGTGATGTATTTAGCCAGGTCGGCAAAGTCTGATTTGCCCAGGGAACGCATGGCAACATGCTTGGCAATCATGATGCTGCCCTGGGTCGCACAATAGATTCCATCAATCGGCTCATTTCGTCCTGGTTGGCCTCAATCCGGGCCAGCAGGCCCAAGACAGTTTCAGCGCTGAACCGGGCCGTTCGGGCATCGTCGGTCAGCCACAATTTCAGCAGACCACCGAGGCGGCCCAGGTCGCCATTGACCCGCACCAGCTCGCGCACGTTCTCGTAATCGGTCACGCCCTGGACGGCGTAACCAATTACGAGAACGTGCGCGAGCTGAGATCGGAAGAGCACACGTCTGAACTCCAGTCACGCCAATATCTCGTA
>ERZ778027.4198-NODE-4198-length-12716-cov-11.897875_pt1 | contig 12716 bp, 10 predicted proteins | sample MGYA00375757_ERZ778027 | MGnify/ENA primary metagenome ERZ778027 (study PRJEB29350, sample SAMN05389817) | bioreactor metagenome | isolation source: Ammonium sulfate bioreactor | place: South Africa: University of Cape Town | collected 2014-02-18 ... | reverse complement strand
AATTATTTCCTTGACCTTGTCCACCAACAACAACAATACCTTCACTTGCACCTTTATACCATTTCATTACACGATAAGTCCAACGATCTGCGATATAAACTGCCTCTTCTCGGTCAATAAAAATATATGTCGGATCATGCAATTGATTGCGTTTATTTCCTTGACCATTTCCACCTGCAACAATTGTTCCTTTTAATCTGTTTCCTATTTCACCTTTTCTCCATCGTTTCACTGCAAGACTCTCAGTATCAGAAACAAATAAATCTCCATTTTCATTCATCATTAATCCCCAACATTGAATATTCTTAATGAGAATTTCTTTGTCACCATCTCGATTTTCTAATGACCATCGAATAATTCTTCTATTTCCTTGATCACAAATAATCAAAGATTTATTCTTTTCATCCAAAATCATATCAGTTGGATTATACAATTGGTCAAGTCTATTTCCCTGACCATTTCCTCCTGCAACAATCTCTCCATGATCACTGCTATCATCTAATTTCCATTTAACAACACGATGATTTCCATGATCAACAATATAAATACATTGTCGTTCATCATCGACATGGATCCTCTCAGGAGAACAAAGTTGATTTAATTTGTTTCCTTGTCCATTTCCTCCAGCAATTGTTTGTGCATTTTGTTTCCATTTGATATTTGGTTTTAGTTGTGAACGAGGTAAAATTCGTTTAACTTGAAGAGAAAAGAATTATTTGAATCTCAAAAATAAGAAGGAATCAAATTATCGATTAAACTTACGTGATTTGTCGAAAATCTGTGTAAAAGATTGATTGATTTGTATTTGTATTATTTGTTGATTCAAATTTTTGTCTAAAAAAGCAAAGAAATCGAAAAAAAATAAAATAAATTTCTGGTAAAAAACCTGTCGAAATGTAAAACTTTTGTTTATCAATTGGAAATGATTTATTTTCTCGGTTAAATTTAATAAAATGTCGAACAATTTTGGGATGATAATCAATAAAAATACGAGTTTTATTCGTTAAGTTGAGACCATTTGATAAATGAGCTGTGATTAATTGTCCATCAACATTAACTGATAAAATATTTCGATCCGATATTGATAACAAATGCTCAACACGTAATTTTTTCATCATTTTTTCAAACGATCGAATAAGTGAAGGATCAGATGGAGTGGAAATCTTTTCGCCTTGATTTAATTGTAATTGATCAAGTAAATGACGAAAAACAATTGGATTGAAATCCAAAAAAATATTTTCTTGATCATCATGATGTAATCGTTGTTCCCAACGACCATTAAATAAAATCGAAAATAAACTTTTTTTAAGTGAAATTAAAGTTTGTCGAGTTGTTGCAAGAATTTCTCCACCAACATTCAAATGAATAACATCACTTTCATAGATATTTCGATTCAATTCTTTTTCACTATTAAATTTTTCTCGATCGATTTCTAATTGTTTTTTATCTTTTTTTAATTCGCCGTATGTCTGTCGCATCTGTTTGAAAAAGTCTTCAATACCCGTACTAATGTCATCTTCATCTGTTTCACTTCCACAAATATGATCGAAATGAACCAAGAATAAACCAAATAAAATCAACTATCAATACAAAAATCAAGAAAAGCAAAAAACAAGACGAATAAATTTCTTACTAAATGTCGACGAACTATCATTGTTTCAGTTTTGTTTTCTCTACTGGCAAATATATATTCTTATCGAATAAAATGTGTTGACAGAAACGGATAACTTATTTTTTTGTAATAAACGATGACAAACACAATAACCAATGAAACAATATATATCTTCTTAGAACCTAAATAAGTGCTTGTTATTTCTCAATTTGGTCTCTTTGTCGTGACAAAACAAAGACGATTTCTCATGACATTTTGATTTCGATTTGATTCAGATCTTAGGGATTTATTTATCTATATAAAAAAATGTTTTTTACTTTTCAACAAAGTTATCGTTATTTTTTGTCTTATATGAATCATAAATTTATTAGTAAAAGATAAAATTGAAGAAAAATCTCAAGTTTCTCGATATGATTTAATCAACACAGTCCAAGTAACAGCAGCGAAACCAAAACTGCAATTTTGATATTTGATATGTTAAATAAATTAACTTACAGTCGATTAGAAAGAGAACCAAAGAAAGATCCACGATGGGAGGGGGAATGATCGAGTGATTGAGAGAAAGGAAAAGTTTATTTTTACGTACAATATTTTATTTTTACTTTCATCTTGCATGTTTCATAGTTTATTAACATTATACTTTTCAACATTATTTTTATTTTTCATTTTATTCACTTTTATTTATTTTTATCTTTAGCTTAACTTTTATGAATCAACACGAAATCGTTGAATTTGATGATTATCACAATCAGGAACATAAAGATTATTTTCAACATCAAATGATAAACCTTCGGGATAGCTCAACTGATTTAATCCTTTTCCTCGACCATTTACACCAATAACAACACGACCTTCTTTTGATCCCAATGACCAACACATTATTCGACTATTACCACAATCAGCCACATAAATATCACCAGCTTCATTCGCCACTAATCCCATTGGATAAGATAATTGTTTTAAGCTATTTCCGTCACCTTGTCCACCAGCAACAATAATACCTTCACTTGCACCTTTCAACCATTTCATTACACGATGATTCCGACTATCTGAGACATAAACTGTCTCTTCTCGATCAATGAAAATATATGTCGGCCAATACAATTGATTGAGTTTATTTCCTTGACCATTTCCACCTGCAACAATTGTTCCTTTTCCTTTTCTTCCTATTTCATCTTTTCTCCATCTTTTAACTGCATGATTGTCAAAATCAGAAACAAACAAATCTCCGTTTTCATTCATCATGAATCCCCAACATAAAATATTCTCAATGAGAATTTCTTTATCATAATTTAGATTTTCTAGAGACCATCGAACAATTCTTCGATTTCCAAAATCACAAATACTCAAAGATTTCTTCTTTTCATCCAAAATTATATCAGTTGGCCAATTCAATTGATCGATTCTATTTCCTTGGCCATTTCCACCTGCAACAATTTGTCCCTGATCACTTTTTCCACCATTTAATTTCCATTTAACAATTCGATCGTTTCCACGATCAACAATATAAATCAATTGTTGTTTATCATCGACATAGATCCGACAAGGACATGAGAGTTGATTTAATTTATTTCCTTGTTCATTTCCACCAGCAATTGTTTGACCATCGCATTTCAATGCTAAATCAGCAAAAATTCACTTATTATTATAATTATTACTCTTTTGATCTTAACTACAAAAATTCTAATATATAAATGAACAAAAATTTAAAAAAGAAAAGAAATGAAAAAAAAAACTATAAAAAGAATAATTCTCAATCTCAACTCAGCTGACAAACGAAAACAATTAAACTATAAATTATAAACTAAAAACTAACGCAAAAACAAAAGAAAATGAGAAAATCAAATAAAGAGAATACTTCCTATTCCCTAATGTTGAACATCACGGAATAGGAGGGTTGAGGGTGCAGTTGTTAAACATTATTCCATTTTTACCCGATTATGTAACGGTGAAAGTAATATTATCATTATTTACTGTAGACATTCTTAACAACTGTTTGTTATACTACAAATCTTTAAACACTTTTTTCTACCAATTAAGAAAAAGTGTTCGCAATCAAGAAGACACGCTTTTTTCTTTCTTTCTCTTTCATCCGACTCAAATAAATAGATCTCATCAAATTCACATTCATATTCATCAATCACAAATTGCAAATCTAAATCCAAATTCCACCTTCACTTTACTTCTCTACCAATCAAACTAAACATCTTATTATAATATCTATTTTTATTTCTTATTTCATTTTCATATCAAACTTAGCCATCCTCAAAACCAAATGTGTCAAAATCAACAATTCTAATCTGACAACGAATTTTTCGTCCCTTGAGTCGAAGTGACATCTATGAGAGATCGAAATAAATCTTAACTTTTGCAGTCAATCAATCGACACTTGAATCTATCTTATTAAATCTTTTCATTTCAAAATGTTTTTTTTCCATTCCAATTATCAAAACTTCATTTGAAGACAACCATTTACAAATGACACATCTGATATGTTCCTCAATTTTCATTTCTATTTCATTTGTCCTTAAAGTTAACAAAACAAAACAAATATATTCAAATAGTTAGCCGATTTTAAATCTTTTCACTTCGACTTATTATTTCTTAAGCAATCTTTGCAATATCTGAGATTTTTTTCTATCCTAGAAAATTTCAAACCAACCTTTCGATCCTGGTTTTGAGCAAGAAGAAGAAGCAGTTGAATTTTTCTCGTTGAATTCGATAAATTTCTGGCGCCATTCCATACTTTTATCAAAATTATTAGATTGTGACGCAATTTTAGCAAGAAGTTCATATAACTCCCCCCGTATAGGATCATTTGATGGAATTTGTTCCAAAAATTGTTCGAAATATTTTCCGGCTAAATCTAATTTTCCCATATCCCAAAGAACATTAGCTAAAATTCGAAGATTTGTTGGTCCTTCGCCTATTTGTTGTTTCATGTGCGTAAGGACCTTTTTAAGTTGATTATCATCATCGGAAGATAAAGTCATCAGAATGATCCAAAATTGCTGTTTGCTATCGAATGAAATTTTTCTCAGTCGAAAGATCGATCCAATCATAAATAAAACTTCTTCTTCATCAGGATAAGCACTAAATCGACTAATATTGGCAAATGGTTTTGTTTTAACAATATCTGGATCGGCTTCGATTTGAAATAGAATCTTCTCGGTATGTTCTGTTGGTTTCGATTGATTGAAAAAAGAAAGAGCTTTCGAGTAGCTCGAAGTTGTTGAAAAAAAAGAATTGATCGAAATGAATTGATCAATTGACTTCTTCAAGTTTTCTAATTCTTCTTTCGAAATAATTTGAGCTCGATAAACTTCAATAATTTCTTTTGATTGATATTTCTTTAGCTGTTCTTGTAGATCGAGTGTAAAAGATCGATATAAAAACATCCAATGAATATTTTCTGTTCGTAGAATTGAATTTAATGTTTTATAAAAGAAACATTCTTTGGTATACCATTGTAATGCTTCATTCGATCGATATTTGCTTTCAAAATCGTTGATATTTTCTAATTCAAATCGATTATCATTGAATTGTTGTTTTAATAATTGAATTAATTCATTTTTATCTTCGTCAATTGATTTTAATCTCAAAAGACAATCGATTAAAACTTGAGAAAAAATAAATTTTCCATTTAATCCACTTGTTGATTTGCCACCAACAGAAAAGATATTAATCGATAAAGGTTCTTCAGTTTTCTTTTCAATTCGATGATCCTCTGTAATCAATGAAACTAATTCCTCAAGACTCGTCACAACATTTTTCACTTTCGAATATTTCGAAGACCAAAGTTGATTTTCTTGTTTATCCATACAATAGATATAAATCGAAATGACTTGTCTCAAATGATGAATTTTAGGAAGAATTTCTCTTCCTAATCTTCCACTAACAATCAAAATTAATCGATCTTTTGGTGAAGTTTTCTCAATAAACTGTTGACATTGATCAAGATCTTGGAATTTTTTAAGTTGATTAATAATCAATCGAAGTTTTTGTTCAGTATTTCGACCTTCATTTGGATTTGCATCAAGCCAAATAAGACAAAATGTTTCTGAATATTCATTATGACCCGTTGAAATTGCAGTTGCCATTGAAAAATCTTTTTTTTCCTGCACAAAATGAATTCAAGTATTGTCTTCTTCAATGTGAAGAATCCTATAAGAATATGAAAAAGAATCAATCAAATATTTTCCATATGTATTTAGCCAGCTGTTTTCTGACTGAGCTGGACAACCAAACTACTTTGGCAATTCTTCTCACGATTTTAGAAATCGATAACAATTTTTTTCGAGAAAAGGAAGCAAAGAGAATTAATAAAAGTATCTATTCTTGCCACACGCTTTAAAATAGCGGTTTTTCAGACTTACTAAGTATCAATGTCGAATTGTTTTCACACAAGAAATGTCATTATTTCTCTCACTCAAGTGTAGGGTTAAGCGGAATCGCGTTTATTTTATCCTGATGTAAGAGTGCCAAGTTAAAAATGAGCAGACAAGATTTGTCCGAAACGCGTGTTTAACTCTTTCCAGCCAACTACCAGAATAGAAAGAGTAAAAAAATCTTTTTGTAAATTTTTATTGGTTCTTGTTGATGAAGATAAGAGAATTTTACTTTTCAAAACTAAAAGTTGCTTTCTATCAAACACTAGAAGAACAAAGTTTTATGAGTTTGCAACATGCAATAAATTCTTTTTTTCGTGTTATTCGAACATTAAAAACCGTTTTATCATTGATTATTCTCTAGATTTGCTTACAGTGTGCTCATTGACAAATCTAAGGGATATTTAAGGCTAATTTCAGCATTTATTGGATTTAATGATGAGCTATTCCATTCTATCAGCCGTAGTGCTGAAAGTATATCGGATTTGAGTAAGAATTCCGCTTGGTAATACGAAATATTAAAAAACAAACATCAGATTTTTTGTGAGACTTCAATTTTGAAATGATACTAGTGAGAGATAGAAACCTATAATTTACTACTGATGAGTCAATAAGTTGAAAGATAAGGTTTACAAATAATATTCGTTACTTGCTGACAAATATTTTGGTTAAAAAAAAGATAACACTCATCATTTCACATAATACAGAAGAACAAAAATTTCGGATTGTTTTACCTTATATGACCGGATGTATCCAAATGGATACATTCGGCTGGAAAAGGATATAATAACTTCAATTAAAAATAACATTGAATTCTTCTTATCTTTGAGAAATGTTTCGGTAACATTGACTGCCGATGAACAAGAACTAACTGTCCACCATGTAAATATTTGATTTCTAGTAGAATTTTTGCCAATATCTAATGGAACACCTCTCCAAACCGATTCTTTGACAGTTGGCAAAAGATCTAAAGCTGTATCAAATAATTTCAAATAAGGAAACCAAATTTTCAGCGCTTGTCGATTTTCTGATCTAAGTGCTTCGTTTAAAACTCGATGAAGACTTGTTTCTTTCCATTCCATTGTGTAAATATAAATCGAAGCTGATTATCACCGAAATGATTCATAATGATATTTTATTTTGATCGAAATCATTGAAGAAATACAATCTTTCAATTTCTTTTGTTTACAAAGACAAACATAAAAATTCCATTTCAAGGTGAATTACCCAATTGCCGGTGTGTAAATCACAACTAAATAAAAGGTCACCTGGTTACGTATTTGAGTTTCGTTCTCGAGTATATTTCTATTCGTCAGTAACCACCTTACGGCATTTCGTTGATAAGACCACAACAAAAGAAAAAAAAATGCTCTTACCGTTCTTTTGTTTCGTTCCGAGGTTACTAACGATAATGATTCTATATAAATATACGAGCGAATTTGAACTAATATCAAATCGAATTCAAAATAGAAATGTTTGCTATTTTCGCTTTATGTTTATTTTCATTGGCTGTTGCTCAACAACCACAACCATGTGTAACACCACCACAATGGGAAGGCAGTTTATTCGAAGTCAATGAACAACAAAGATTCCTAGTTCGTGGTCGACTTAGTTACGATTCAGTTTATCGACGTGAACGACTCGTTGAAGAAGTCGATGTTTCTCGACACGACGATTATTATGAAATCCTCGCCTTATTCGATTCGCAAATCGAATATATTTACAATTTCCGAGCTCGTAATTGCACTCGACGTCCATTGACTCGAGCTTGGCGTGATTTCGGTATTCGACCAAATGCAACTTCATTCGGTGAAGCTTATGTCGGCTCATCATCGGTCCCAGGCGCTGGTGTTTTAGTTACTTTATGGTTCGTAGATTTTCTCACATTTTGTTTTTGTTTTTGATGAAATCTTTAATTTGTTTAATCAGGGGTGGAAATCATACAGGACCAAGTAACGATACAGTTCGTTCGTTTGGCTCGTGGACATACCAAACTTGTCTTCCCGTTCGTCATATTAGTCATAGTAGTCAATTTGGCCGAACTGAACGAGCTTTCTTCGATATTACTGCTGGTATTCATAATCCAAGTGTTTTCATTCCACGACAAGAATGTCTTACGGAAGAAGAATACGCTAATCGACACGTTCTTTTCGGAGAAAAACCGAGTCAATTTTAAGTTTCACGTTCAATAAAATCAGTGTCTTACGTCAATGTTCTTTTTTCTTCTTTTCATCATCTAATCCTCGAATAGAAATAGGAAAACGTAGGCGATTAATCATAGAGAGAAACTTGCATCTGTACTTTTTTGTTTGGTTTTAATCGAACGAAAAAAGTACAATTAAATTTTGTTATTATTGCAAAGGCTTAGTTGGGGATCGTATATAACTATCAAATATTCGCTGTTTTCTAATTCGATTTCATCAGTATTAAGCAAAAAAGAAAATGCTTTTCATCGGCATTACAATTGTTTTTCTATTGTCATTGAATGGTGTTTTGAGCCAAGGCGTATTCGATCCTTATTCGTATACCGAAGCGAGTTGTACAGGAAACTATCGATGGACATCATGGTTCGATACGAATGACCCGAATTTAACTCAAGGTGATCCGGAATTAACAAGTCATATCAAACAATTATTCGGCAGTTTTATGTGTTCAACACCGATTGCAATCGAAGGTCGAACATCACTCGACGGAAATCCCGCTGTGACTGGTGATGTTTTTCGTATATCGACAAACGATGGATTCTTATGTTTAAATCCATTTGTTGTCAATTATAAACATAAATTATGTAATGATTATAAAGTTCGATATTGTTGCCCGAATACAATGATATAAAAATGTCTCGAGTTAATTGATTTCTTCTTCTCGTTTTCTTAAGTTAAAAAAAAAATTTTTGACAACAAATCGTTTTGTCCATGCAAATAATAAAATCGAGAGAACACAAATGACAGCAAACGTAACGAATAATCCACTCATCGATTCAATCGAAATACGAAACGAACTTTGTGTTGTATCCGTCGCCGTGTTTTTGCAAACATTCGCTTGAAACCATTTCTTTCGAAGATTATCTAAAACGCCCGTTTCTCTCAAAGATAAAATAACAATATCGAGATCTTTTGCGTAGATCCAATTCTTCGGCATCACGATTCCGTATGCACTTTGACTGAAATCCGAGCCAATCATTGATAGATTACAATAGACATTACTAACTGCATATTCTCCCGATGAAATATCCGAAATCGTTGCATAAATTGTGTCGTTTAACAAACGTTCGAACATTTCTTCCATTGAATATAAAGGAAAATAATTATTATTTCCGTTGGATACTTCACGAAGATAATAATCAACAACTGATGAGCCAACAAGCAGACCGATTCGACTGAATGGCAGTTTCCCGTTTTTAATATCATCAATTCCTGAAATGATATCACTGCTTTTTGCAAGTGTTAAATCTGAAGCTAAATTTGCTGTATAAGTTGCAACGAGAATTAAACTTAGTAAGTATAGACCAATGGTAATTAGTCGGCCAGCAGCTGTTTGAACTTGAAAATCTGCACCGTAGCCCATGATTGTGCCGATTGAATACCATAAACTCATAGCTGCAGATGAACCGAGAGATTTGTCTTTGAGAGCATCGTTGTCTTTTCGTTCGATAAAACAAACGAGAATAGCGGCTAGAATTGTACCAACGAGTAAAGTCAACCAAAGACCTGTTGAAAATGGTCGTAAATACGAGAATAAATCGACATGTTCGCCAGTTGCTTTTCGAATGAGAACTCGGAGAGAATTGTCAAAGATTGAATTCGAAAAATCGACAATTTCTCTTCGTTTTGCTGTTACTGTTATATCGCCCATGGCAATATCACAAATACCATCGGCTACCGATCGAATCACTCCATCGTATGTTTGATCTGGTAATGCAACATGAATTTCTGGAATAATATCTGTTCTTTCTTTTAAAATCTCAATTAAATCAGGAATAAAACCGATTAATGTTGTTCTATTTGGTTGAACATCATCGACAGACATTGTAAATGGTGGTGATTGAATAATACAAATCTTCAAATTGATTCCTTGAAGACCAGCAAAGCCCGACGGTATGTTCAAAGTATTTCCTGGCCAAACGATGACATTCGCTTGTGTATAACTTTTCCATCGAGTTGAATACGACCATTGCAGAACAGGACTAAAACCGATTCCATTTTGAAATGATTGGATGTTCTGTAAGAGAAAATAAACTCCATCGATTCGATCGGTCGTATTATGATTGAATTTAATTGGACCTGAAACGCCTAAGAATTCGGTTCGATCAATTTCTTCAAACAAATCACTGGTATTGACGAAATGAGGTTCGTAACACGAGGAAGTGTTCGTTATTTCAAAAGAAAGTTTATGTAATGCTTCAAGTAAAGTCCAAGTGGCATCAAATGCATACAATGCGTAGTTACTGATTGCATCTGATTGAGGATAACTTTCTGGTTCGTACGTTTTCCAGATTTGTATCGCGGATTGTAACAATTCGGAATTAAATGGCTCGTGAACAACTTGACTTGTAGTTGATTCGATGACTAAAAGTCCGATTAATTTCTCATAGGATTTTCTATCAAAAGTGTCTAATGAAACATTCGAACGTAAAATCCAAGTAAAACGAGGTCCAACAAGGTCATTTTGAATTGCTTCTGTCAATATCATTGGTATATAAACATCAAACGCCCATAGAATAACAATTCTCGATGGACTTCCAAGTAAAATTTCTTTTAAATCACCTCGAATACTCGTTGTAACAAGATCAAATACAATAGATTCAACGACAAGTAAACCATTTTTATCAAATTCATTTCGAATCGCTTCGTTTCCTCCTGATCCAAATTCATCATTTTGATAGATAATCACGCACGATGTCCAATTATATCGAAGAAACAATTCCGTCATTGCAACTGATGCAGATGCATCGGACGTAATCGTTCGATAAAATGTCGGATATGCATTTCGATCGGATAATTCCGGATTGGTTGCTGCATAGGAAATATCAGGAATGCCGAGAGTTCGAGTAAATGTTGCGATAACATGAGCTTCACGTGAATAATCAGGTCCAATAAGTCCGATTATATTTGAATTTGACATCAATGAACATAAACTACTGAGTGCTCGAATGAAATCACCTTCTGTTTGTACTGTTCGCCAGCCGATTGTAAAATTCGGCTTTTGACTGAGAACAATCGCAGATTTGAACATTGCTTGACAATGAACTGCATATTCCGATGATGAAAGTGTACTTTCGGTATTGGAAAATAGACCGACCAAGTCGAATTTCGATGAAGGAAAACTAGGCCAATTTCCATTGACGAGAATAAACATTTTATATACGAGCAAAAGGAAAACAGAATTCATCTCTCAATACAAGAAAATGGTAAATGATTGCTCGACAAATAACTCGTAATGTATATTTAAAACTGAATTGATTACACGAGAAAAGTAAATCGTTTCATCGAAATGTGTAATAAAATCGAAAGAACACAAATAACAGCAAAGGTAAAGAACAAACCAGTCATCGATTGGAGCGAAATACGAGTAGAGACATTCGTTGTATCGTCAGAATTCTCACAGACATTCGCTTGAAACCATTTCTTTCGAAGATTATCTAAAACACCCGCTTCTCTCAAAGATAAAATAACAATATCAAGATCTTTCGAATAAATCCAATTCTTCGGCATAACAATTCCGAATATACTGCGACTAAAATCTGTCCCAATAGTTGTCAAATCACAATAGATATTACTCGTTGCATATTCCGCCCAAGCAGCATCGGCAATTATCGCATCGATTGTACCGTTTTTAAGATATTCAGCCGCTTCGTCATTTGTATGACATGCATAGAAATTTCGACGTCCATACGAAATTTCACGTAAATAATAATCAACGATTGCTGATCCAACAACAAGACCAATTCGATTGAATGCAATTTTACCGTTTTGAAGATCGTCGATTCCCGTTATGAAATCTCGTGTTTTTGCAAGTGTTAAATCTGAAGTTAAGTTTGCAGTATAAGTGGCAACGAAAACTAAACTGAGCATGTATAAGCCAATGCTTAGTAATCGACCAGCAGCTGTTCGAACGTTGAAATCAGCGCCGTAGCCCATCATGGTACCGAGTGAAAACCAGAGACTCATAGCTGCAGACGAAATCAATGGTTTATTTTTAAGAGCATCGTTTTCTTTTCGTTCAATCAAACAAAGTAAAATCGTTGCAAGGATAATACTGAAGAGTATAACTAACCAAAGATTACGTGAAAATGGTCGAAAATAGGAGAAGAGATTTGTATCTATTACTGTTGATGATTGACGAATAACAATTCGTAACGAATTATCAAAGATTGAATTCGAAAAATCGGCTAATTCTCGTCGATTTGATGTGACTGTTATGTCACCCATAGCGATATCGCAAATTCCATCAGCTACTGACTGAATTAAACCATTATACGTCACATTTGTCGATACCAGACGTATATGAGGAATAAAACCCGATTTTTCAACTAAAATATCGAGCAGATCAGGAATGTAACCGATGGATTTCGTACTATTCATTTCAACAGACATGGTAAAAGGTGCAGATTCGATCATACAAATATTTAGATGAATTCCTTGAAGACCCGCTGAACCTGAAGGTATTTCTAATGTATTTCCAGGCCAAATGATAACATCTGCACGTGTATATGT
>ERZ778027.4190-NODE-4190-length-12736-cov-12.780301_pt1 | contig 12736 bp, 14 predicted proteins | sample MGYA00375757_ERZ778027 | MGnify/ENA primary metagenome ERZ778027 (study PRJEB29350, sample SAMN05389817) | bioreactor metagenome | isolation source: Ammonium sulfate bioreactor | place: South Africa: University of Cape Town | collected 2014-02-18 ... | reverse complement strand
TAAAAAAAAACATTAATATCGATCTTTTTTGTTATATACAGAGACAACCAGTCAATTTCTTGATTGTTCGAAATTTAAACGAGATTTAGACGTCATTCGTTCGTTTTCATTTGTTGTTCAAATGAATCCATTGATTAAAACAAATAAAACCTATGCAATCATGAATTCTAACAGTCAAATTGAAGAACTTAATATCTTTCATGAACTTCAACTCCCAATTGATGTTTTCTGTCTTGTCAGTTTACATACTCTTCAAGTGAATGGTACACCATTTGTTCATAAAAATGAATTCGGTAATTATGTTAAATTAACGGGTGTATCTCCTTTGATCAGTCGTCTCAATAAATTAACCATTTTGTCATTGGTCAATACAACAGCATCGTACATTCCTGAACATGCATTAGCTGTTCTTACAAATTTAACTAAACTTCTAGTTGAAGGCTGTGATTTATATCAAATACCATCTTCACTTTCATTATTAACCAAACTTGAAGAACTCAATTTGGCTCATAATCATTTAGATTCAATGCCAGATGTGACTAGTAATTAAGTTAATGAATTTTTTCGAATGTATAAATTGAAATCGTCACACTGCGTACACAAAAAAAATGGATCAGAATTATCGACCAACTCAATTTTTTTCTGTATCACAAAAACAACCAAGACAAATTCATTATCCGTCGATGGTAAATAAAAGCATTTTCTCTACACTGATTATTCACAGTACCAAGTTGACTATTCAGATGTTTCAACAAACTGTTTATCCTCATTCTATTGGACATAATTCAATCAATATGAATCTATCTCGCGATTCATCAACTAAAGTCTCTTTTAACAAAATAAATCCACGAAATGAATTATCAAATTTGGAACAATCATCAGGCTATGAACTAGTCTGTGATCAACATCAGTACAGTTTCATTTGAAAAATATTTTAACATATAAATTCATTTAGTAAACACATTTCGAACAAAAAGAAACAATGTGCACATACGATTGGTTTAGTAGCAAAATTAATTGGTTGCGGACTTGTGAGTTTAGTAGTTTTGGGTGGATTTGCATCACTTGTCGTTGGATTAATTCTAATAAATCAGAAAACTACTGTAACAACGACCGTCAAAAGTATTAATTATACTTTTTTTGACATCGCATATATTCAGTTGTTTCGTTTCTTTAGCAACCACAGCAGTGTCGCGGATTATGTTTTCTTCAAGTCAAATAGTTGATACAGCAACAATAGTATGTGCAAGTGTTGACAACTCTAATACAGCGTATACACAATGTAATGGCTTGCAATATAATGGTAGATATGGTGCTGGTGACACATCAGGTGTTATTGGTTGGGGTACTACATTGTCAGCTGACTGGTCAGCTACTACATTCTGTCAACTTTTTCTCAATTCGACTGGCGCAACTTTTCAAGCGGATTATCAATACAGCTTTTCGGCACAAACGCGTTTTAAGTGGTCTATTGGTACATGGAGTACAACTTCCGGTAAACCATTTACAGCAAACTTACGATGCTTTTATTAATAAAAAAAAACATGACAATTCTTTAAGTTTCAATGCTACTTACAAATAACACTCCACACCCTCACCCTCGTCATCATGTTTGCCTACGCCCTCCTCCTCCTCCTCCTCCTCCTCTTTTTCAATGAATATCTGCTCTATAGATATCCTACGCAACGTAGGATGAAGTAACCTTGTACGTTCTGCATCGCGTCTTATATATATATGCACAATAGTCTCGTAGCTCGAAATTATTCGATAAATCGAGTGTGTTTCACACGTTTTTAAGTAAACAATATATTGAAAATAAACAAAATGATATCGATTAGATTTGCAATTATTAGTCTTTTAGTATTTGTTAGTTTAGCGGAATGTGGCATCAATTGGAACGGAAATAATTGGGCTTTAGGTTGTGATTTTAGAGGAAACGATCTTTTCAACGTACAAATTTCTGGAGATCAATGCGGTGATAGATGTGTTCACACGCCAGGATGTACTCATTTTACTTGGACCAAATGGAATGGTGGTACTTGTTGGATGAAAACAGGTCGAGCTTTATATAGTAGTGCCTTTGAAACTGGTGATCAAAGTATGGTGTGTGGTATAACTGATGATTCTATTGGAGGAACCAGATACGTGGATTGTGTTGTTGGTCCTAATATTCATACTAAATGTCCTGTAAAAGGTCGACGTAGACGAAAATAAAATTAACAAACACTTCATCCAATGCTCAGTAGTACATTATCTTTTGAGATATTGTAATAAACTTTGCATTCTCATCCTCAACAAGAAACTTTATTTCAGTAATTATAAATTTGAATTGATTTTTAAGTTCGTGTTTGGTTTTGTTGTTTCAACGATTGAATAAACAATTTTTTCTGCTGATATTTTATTTTCCATCATTCGTGTAAAACCTTGTTCAACTGCATTGAGACCACCTGATATTTTATGTACTCGATTTGGTTTAATTAAACTCTGTGGTAATAAAATATTCGATAATAATCTATAGAAATTTTCGGCAAATTCTTTATCTTGTGGTTTTGCTTGAAAAACTTTTCTAAAAGCATGTATTTCATAGCCATAAATTGAATACATTAAAATGAAATGTTCTTTAATATGTGATGGAATTTCATCGGATGGAATAGGTAAAATAGTAACGAGTTGTGAATTTTGATTAGTTAATATTGAACAGATTTTTCTAACTGATTCTTTCAAAGATATGCAATCAAATGCATAAGTTAAATTATGTTTTGTTATTTGATTGATTTTTTCGACAACATTTGGATCTTTATAATCGAAACAAATATCTGCACCAAGTATTTTTAAATACTCATGTTGATGAATAGATGCTGTTGTTATAACAAAACAACCTGATGCTTTAGCCAGTTGAATTGCATATTGTCCAACACTTGTACTGCCTGACCAAATAAGAATAGATATTTGACAGTTTGATGGTGGTATTGGTAAATTCATTTGATGAAAAAGACCAAGTGCTGCTGTAATACATGCAAGTGGAATTGTACATGTAAATAATAAATATTCATTTAGTGAAAGAAACTTTTGTATAATGTGAAATACATGTAGGTATATTTTTTTCTTTCTTCTAATGTATAGAATGAAATATCTGCATGGAATAATGTTGTTCTTGAAAAAAAAATCAACTTTATTTTGAGGATTTCTAATGGTATTTAACATCAAACTTCGGACGACTTTGTGTCAACTGATGCTGATTAAGATGAGAACATAAAATTAAAAGAAGATTTCGAGAATTTCGTTTTTGAGGTAGCCTCATGAATGCTCTCTTAAATGTTTTCAGTCGGTGTATCACTCTTGAAATCATTGATACTTTTCAGATAGAAATCATCTGTTAGATAGTCAATAGTCCATTTTCCTTGGATTTTGAATCCGCCCAAGTCATCACAATCAAGATTTCCATTGTATTCAACAGCATGTTGTCCCACATATTTCTTTATGAACGAAACGTTTCCTGCATTGTCATACTTTCCAGCCATCGTAAAAGGTCCAATAATATCATTTCCTTGACCGGAAACTTTTCCTTCTCGCAAACTAAAGAAGTCAAAGAACATATCAAAAGCTTGATCGTATTGATAATATTTTCCTTCTACAGCACCACCTTCATATCTCGTAAGAACTTCAGATTGATAAGATCCTTCATCTTTTTTCATTTGAAGAGCGCTATTAATGCGTTGCAGTAGGACATCGAAACTAGCGTTGAATTGACTAGAATCCTGCATATTGATTTCATTTAAAGGAGCTATCATTGTTGCTAACCATGTGTTCTCAAAATTATTATAGTTTTCAAGAAGAACAGGAACAATATTCTTCTTTAACTGAGAAGCATATGTAAGTTCTTTTTGACAATTAATGCTTTTACTGTAAGCAGCAGTGACAAAACTAATAAATACTGTAGCACCCTCAACGCCATTGGCCATAGCAGTATTGATATTTCCTTTCATGTCTCCAGCAATATCAAACCAAATAGGAATATTTCTTTGTTTAAGCATATCTGCTACTTGTTTAACAAACTTTTGATTATCCCATTGATAACTTAACATGACATGCCCACTTCGAGATCCTGATGATCTTTTACGAGATATTTCTAAATGGAAGTTATCCGATAAGTCATCTAAGAACCATTCTCCATCCAAGAAGAATTGAGATTCATCATGAGTAATAGTTCCAGCGTATTGTACATCATGCTGTCCAATATAATGCTTTTTAAACTGAAATTCGAAGTCTTCTTTATTTGATAAACAAGTATAAGTTCCACTAATTACAAAACCACCGATTTCATCCTCTCCTTGACCAGCAATGTATCCATTTATCATAGTAAACATATCAAATTTCATATTAAATTTCTTTCCCCACTGCATATAATAACCATCAGCCAGGGTTCCATCAGCAAGAACATCAATATGTTGCTCTTCAGCATGAGAATGATCACTAATATATGGGCGTAACTGTCCTATAAGCTTATCAAGATTGTTTTCTAGATCATTTACATTTGTTATCCTGGTCCACAATGCACCAGCACAAATAACGCCAAGCCAACCACTTTGACAATAGACTTTTTCTGTTTTGACAGGAACTATAGGAATACCAGCTTCATCCGCATAAGAAAGAAGATACTTCGCAGTATTAGACATTTCATAAGCATGACTCATTAATGGTACAACAACTCCTGCTTCTTCAGCTACTATTTTTATCATTTCATGCAATCGTAATGGTGGACATACAGCTGGAATACCTTTAGCGATCAGTCCCTCAACCATCTTTTGAACTAAATCATATTGACACGGACAGTAGGAAATTATAACTTTACTTCCTTGTCTTCGTGAAACATGTGCGGATGGTATCGTTTCCATTTCTATTGTATACGGCTGTGAAAGAGTCAAATGAATGAAGAATTTATCATGCATATCGTATATTTCCCATTGTCCTTCCATTACACATTTTGTTCCTTCGAAAGAAATCTTTCCTCGATATATAACAGAGTGCTGTCCAACATATTGCTTATGAATATTAATATCACCATGACCATCTACAACATTGTATTTACCAGCAATGGTAAAAGCTCCAATTGTATCATCTCCTTGACCGAATACTTTTCCATGTCCCAAACCCAAAAACTAACGAAATTATAAAATTTGAATATTAATCTATCTGTTAATTCAAATTATTAAAAATACCTCGAATTCCATCGGAAATTCTTCACCATACTGATAATAACAAGCGGTTACATCTCCCGATTTAGTTCCACCGTAAAAAAGATACTTTTCTATTGGCCGTGATTCATTCTTCTCATCTCTTTCGAGAACAAGATCATTAGTTTTGATTCCGATAGAAATCAACGATTTCATAATTTCGTCAAAATCATTTGAGCACCGTTTTGCGGGAGCTAAAATAGCACCAAGCCAATCTGTAGGTTGAAAATCTTCATGAATTTTAACATTTAGAATCGGAGTTTTCGTTTGATCAGCATAATTCAATAATTTCGATGCAACTTTTGACTTTTGTACTGAGGGCGATGAAAATACTAGAACTATAGCAGCATTTTCAATACCATTTGCAATATAAGTATTGATATCATCAGTTTCTCTAGGACAATAAACTCTTAATCGTCGTTGGATAAAGTAGTTCTTCATTTTTTCAATGTTTAGTGCATCAGATTCGTCTGTTACTTCATAGGCAAAAAACGTATGTTTCTTCGCTTGATGCGGTGAAATGACTGTTTCTGGTATTTTCGGGACAACTAAAAAGAAAAACGGATCTTTTTTATTGCAAATCTTTCGCAAACATCTCTCGTTAAGTTCGATACGTATAACGCGATCTTGCTCTAATTCGATTTATTCCATTCAATATGAATGCATTTGAGGCGTGTCGTAGTAAAAATATTTGTCTCTCAACTGTAACTCATAATGGTGACCAATGATAGTTGGAACTTGGTCGGACCCTAGGTTTTCGAGGTCGGAAAGTTTGAATTGATAGGCAGATATTCAAAATTTTCAACTGGGTATTTTCGACTAAAAATTGGATATTTTAAGAAACTGATGATTTTTCAAGATTTGGAACTTTGTATTGCTCATCAGAAGAATTTTTCCTATGCTATGATTATGTTAAATTAGATATGACGCTTCCGATTCTATTGTTGTATTTAGAAGACTATAAAGTGGCCCTTCTCAGATATCTATTCGATCGTTTTCATTTTCAGTCGAGCGTCAAGTGAATCGACTCTCGATGAACGTTACTTGTAATATTTGATTGCAGATAATCTATTTTGAAAAAGTCAATTCCACTACATGAGCTCATATGAAGCAGTTAGAAAAAAAACAGCATTTATTCTTTAGATTCGTCCTTGTAGTTTCTTCCGTGTTTGTAAGAATGTTTGGGAAGCTGTGACGACCACGATGTACAAAAGCTTTCACACAGTCTATGATCACTTCTCCTACATAAATGCTTGACTTGCAATATACTGAAAACCATTACCTGACGCTTGTCGTTTTTGGCCATTTGCGAGAGCGTATCCTTCATGCCTTTCCAATACAACTTCCATTGAATTTGTACAACCCATTTTTGGCCAACACTACTTGGTTCAGTCTAATCTTCTTGTGAACAACTGTTGGTCCTAACACTGTTTTATAATGATAATAATCGAGAATAATCTATAAAAACATGATAGTACTCAATACAATATACAACAACTTAATGCCTATTATTCATCAGAGATTTCTTTTTTTTTCTTAAATCCTTTATTGTAACCCAATATGGAAATAAGATATATTTAAAAGTTCGACAACAGTACGAATACAAATAGATCGAGCGGGAATTTGACAGGTTCTTGAGCTTTATTAGTCCGAACTGTTTAGTAGACGCTAAGAGGATACAAAAATCAAATATTTTTTTTCTTAGTTAATATCTATACTTGAATTGATGTAAGATTTTTGGACGGAATAATCGATTTATTTCATTTTAAACTTTCTTCACAGTGAAAGAAAAAAGAACATTTTCCTTCACTCTCTCCAAGGCAACTTTATGGGCATCTATGTTTTAGAAACAAACATCTAATTCTTGCTTCAAATAAAATCATTTGCATCAGAGTCAGAGCGAAACCATAAACTACATAGTCCAGCATTTTTCGTTACAAGTTGTCAGTTTTTTTTAGACAATTTATTGGATTTTTCTTAGCAAAATATCGATGTTACCAGTATATTGGTGTGTGTGTGTATTGTAGATGTCGTTGCAATATGGTACGTGGATAATCTCATGCGATTCGGGCCTAGCAGATGAGTAGTATGTTGCTGTCAGAATGAAATGAATGATGTATTTAGGGCATATCAAAATTAGTGACAGTGACATTTATTTATTCTATTGTGGGCTTCAAGATATTTTCTTTCTATACTATTTGATCACTATCCATGTGCCATAATAGTAATATAGTTTTGACTGAAACTGTTATTGTTGAAGTACTTCTAAAGTTTATTTGATGGCTCTACCATTTTACCTTTATTTAACAGGTTATATTGAAAAATCAAAATATACCATAGGATACAGCGTTAAAAGCCCTACAATTCACAGATATTCACTTAATCTGTATATACATTTTCTTATTTTCAAGCCAGAAATATGAGACGCTCTTTTATTGATAACTGCATTTACATTTGATCATTTCATTTTTTAAATATTATACAATTTGACATAGTCCTACAAGCTGGCAAAAAATCAGGGTAGGCTGTGGTGAAAGACATCCTCACCCCACGCCGCCTAAGCCAATCTGTAGAGAAAAACTTATTAACTCTCTATGCAAAAGTAATGAGATAAATTATTATCTTTAACTATTTCATTTCTTTTTAAATAGAGCAAGACAAGTTGTTTCTGAGTCACACTTAGCAAATACTATGTAAAGTTTTTTATGCGTTTGTAAACGATTTTTTTTGACTGATAAAATCACAAAGGTTACAAATTTTTATTCAGGTTATTTCGGTTTCTTCGAAAATTTTCAAGTATTTTAATTGTTGTTATAAATCTTCTATTCCCGTAGAGTTGAAATTTTTACTTTGACGCCATAAATCGGTTGAAGTTCAGATTGCTCTTGATTAGAAATTGAATGATATTATACTTAAAAACTGATAGATTATTCTAGCTCCAATTATGCTTGCCATTCTGATTATGACTCGTTCATCTTAGTATATACTGACCTAGTCGATATTGACCGATACCAACTCAATTGCTCACTATACTCACTGAATTTTTCAATAATTTATCGAAGTTTTTTGGTGATCGACTAGATTTGTGTGAGAAAGATGTTTATGTGTATTCAATATACTTTTCCTGTACATAATATATCGCTGGATATGGCATTTGAAGCTTTACAAAGTGAAGAAGTGTTCAATTTTTGTAAGACACCCTCACCCTCACCCCCTGATCTTGCTTTTGTTTTCTTACAAGTAATTCATATGATTTTGATGATAAAATTGTATTTTTATTTTTCGTTTCGTTGAGGGTATGGATTTGGGAATTGACTCGAAAATATATTTGAATTATGCTGTTCGACGAATTGGTTATATATTAGATGATACAGGGAGATCGTTTGTTGTGGATGTTGGACAAAATTATCCTCAACGACCTCGAGATCGCGGAATGTAAACAAACAGAATACTTTTCTAATTCAATCATTTGAAAATTCTTTTTTTTTTGAAGTTCATGTTCACCACGACCAGCAACATGTAATTCTGTTGCATTCAAAAATCCTCATCCGAATCCTTATTTATTAATTGGTGCATTGATTGCTTCTTCTAATAATTATACTGATGATCGTCAGCATGATAGGGTAAATAGAGTTTCTCTCAATGATAATGCTGGTTTACTTCATTATCGAATGAAGAAATTAATATAAAAGATATGTTCTTCGTTTTTGTGAATAAAATAACAAAAAAAAACTTGTTTGCATTACTAAAATGAACATATTAGGATATGTTTGTTTTTTTATTTCAATAGACTCTCATTTATAACCCATCTGATCCCAGAAATCACAATCATCTTTTACATAATTTTGTCCTAGTTGAAATGGATTTTGAATAAATAGATATGTTTCATTTCCGTCGGTGAATTTTGACCACGATAAAGATACACTCGATGGATCGTTTGGATTTTCACTTTTAGCAAAATTTGTCCAATAAGTAGCCATACCTTGAGATATATATCGACCAATGTCAGTAAAACGTTCCCAAAATGATTCAAAAACAAAAGGTATTTCATCAGCATGACAAGCATGGTCTGGACAACTCAGTGAATCTACTTTGTCATATGGATAGCCAAATATATAAGAATATGATGCTGCTTTTCGAGCGAAAACACGAGTTGAACAGGTAAATATCCATTCTGTCGCAATTCGAGCGATATTTGGTCGCTGATCATTTGAACCTGTCGGTGGATAATGCTCAAGAACTTTGGTTGCTTTTTCACCAAACAGACCTATAGCGAATGCTATATATTCACTGACTGTTACATTGTTTTTCAATGCACCATAAATCATATAATAGCACTCATCAGTTAATGAACCAATAATTAATGGTTTAAGTGGAAATGATACATTCCGGATTTGACCAATAAGTGTTCCGTGAACAATATCGTTATCAATAACTGGTAACCATGGTTCGAGGAGAAGTAGAAAATTTAATGAAGTTACCATTTGATTTACTTTGTTTTGAGCAACAATAATTTCATCAGCTGAACGAGATCGAAAACATGTCAAGTCATCTAAAGAACATTGCAAGTGTTCAGCAAGAAGAACATTTTGAGCAATATTTTCCGAGTATGTTCTAGTTAATAGTATAAACAAATCTATTTTGTTTTCATTATATTCGTGTAATTAGACTGTACTTGAAAGGAAAATTCATTGGAGAACTTTGAATAATCGCTCGCTGGAAGAAAGATTGCATTTCAACAGTTGTATAATGAAGAGCAGTTGATTGCGCACCCGAACTTTGTCCAAATAATGTTATCTATAGAAAAAGATGAATAGATATATACGTAGAAGGTGGAGTTCATTTTGTTTTCAAACTTGATTGGGATCACCACCAAATGCATTGATGTTATCTTTAACCCAAGCCATAGCCATACGTTGATCAAGTATTCCATAATTACCTTTAATATCATTCTCACCAGTACCAGTTGCCAAGAAGCCAAGAACTCCTTAAATTTGATCAAGAGTCAAAATAAAGAATGAACGAATGTTTCAAACTTACCTAGTCGATGCTGCATTATAACAATGATGATATTTGTAGTATTTACTAAACGCTCAGATTTTAAGCTCGAGTCCGATGCGTAATTAAACTGAAAATCACCACCGGGAATAAAAATCATTACAGGAAGAAGATTTCTTGATGAGTTGCTCGATAATGGCGTGAAAATATTCATATAAAGACAATCTTCTGACATCTGAATATAAATTTATGACACGAAATCTCTGACTTCCGCTGAAACTCAACGACTTACAACAGGTAGTGTGATAGTTGTTGTCACACTTTTTACGTGTGGAACAGGAGGCTGTGGACAAGCAGGTGGTGGATATGTTGCATTGATTATTTTCGGACTCCATTTTGCAATAGGTACTGGTGATTGCCATCTGATCAAACATAAATATATACATACGTATATTGAAAAAAGATTCATGTAACTATACCTTAAGGGGCCTACAGGTGGTTGAGCAAATGGAATACCGTAAAAGATACGAGACATATTCGTTTCATAACCTAATATGTCTCCATATTGTGTATGAACAACAACTGGTTCATTAGCATAAATGTTTGATACCAGTAGACTCAAAATAAAAAACAACATTATTTGTTTGTGCAACAATCTGTTGTTTTATTAACGCAAATGCACACCTTGCTTTTTTTTAACAATATATCATTGATAAGAAACAAACTATTATCAAGTAAATTATCTTTTTGATGAAAATTAAAAAAAAAACATTTTGCAAAACGTGATAGAAGCCTCATGGATCGACCCATTCTTTTTAGTATAGAATACGTGCAAATAGTTTTGAGAACAATACCATCTGATATACCGCTATATATATATATATGCGTAGAAAAGTAAATTTTATTTGAAAAAAATTCAATAATGCCACACAATTATTTCCTCCTTGAGTTAACTGTAATTATTATTTGTTATTTATTAAAATATACAGTTGCTGATGCACCAAATTTTGTATCAGGCTGTGGCCTTACTGTGCATAATGTTTCGAATGTTAATCGTCAATTATATGATATTTATGTAACAACTGATCAAGTACCAGGTCCTCAAGAAATTCGTGTACTTCTTCCACTTGATTATACAACAAGCGGTCCTAATCGTCGTTATCCTGTTCTTTATTTATTCCATGGTGCTAACTGTAGTGTTAAAGATTGGACAGCACCTGGCCGTATGAAAACTCAAGAAATTCTTGGTAATCTATCGTTAATAGTTGTTATGCCGAATGCTGGTGAATTTGGATGGTATACTAATTGGATAAAACCTGGTAAACATGGTTCTCAAAATTGGCGTACATTTCATAATGAACAAGTAGTACCTTGGATTGATTTAAATTTAAGAACTGTTGCTAAAAAAACTGGTCGAGCAACTGCTGGTGTATCAATGGGAGGATTAGGTGCTATTCGTTATCCAGAAGTTTATCCTGAATTATATACTTATGCAGCAAGTTTTTCCGGTGTACTAGATTTAGAAGATATAGATATACAAATAGCTGTTTTCTTTACAGATGCTTATATGGAGCATGATGGTTCTGGTCCATATGGTCCTCCTTTCGTCTTTAATAATGGAAGTGGATTTGTTCAACAAAATCCATTAACTCATGCTGAATCATTACGTGGTATAGATATTGCAATTTATACAGGCAATGTACAATTTATAGAAGAAATTGTACATACTTGTGCTATTCGTATGGATAAGATGCTAAGTTCATTGAACATTCCTCATTATTTTCTTGATTATGGAAACGGTTCAAGTATAGGACAAAACTGTACTGGAAAACATGAATGGACATGTTGGAATGCAGATCTTAGGGATGTTGCACCACGTATGATGGCTGTTTTAGAACAACAACATCAACAATAAAAAACATTATTTTGATTAAAATGCGAATGCAAAGGTATTTTTTGCGATTTTGAATAATTTTCAATTCACTTTGTTGAGGATGATCGTATATATGAAACAACCTTCTATAAGCTCATGCTCATCGTCCGAAAATCTATAGCATTTATCATCAAACATACGACCACAATCTTTGATCCACCCATATAAACATTGAAGAACTATAAGTATAAGACCTTGTAGCATACTCATCCAATTCAGGTGGTATATTTCGTGAACGAATGCCAAAAGTTGCACGACATTTTTCTAAATGTAGTTGTATATACTCCATTTTTGACATTCTCGATTGAGCGTCCATTGTTCAGTAATTGGATTACCGTCTTATCAAGTGCATAAAGGTGGGCGAATTTTTCATCATTTACTATGTTTCCATTAGCAAAAATAGTTGACAACGAATTCGAAAAAGTCATATATCTCTATATACTTGTAGCTGGCGCAACACTTCTGAATGATGCAATATCTTTATTTTATATTTTTGTGTTCTTATCTTGAGGGTGTAACTACTGCTATATGAAAAAAGAACAGAAAGGAAAAAACCAAAAAAAAAAGTTTG
>ERZ778027.4189-NODE-4189-length-12738-cov-3.883151_pt1 | contig 12738 bp, 7 predicted proteins | sample MGYA00375757_ERZ778027 | MGnify/ENA primary metagenome ERZ778027 (study PRJEB29350, sample SAMN05389817) | bioreactor metagenome | isolation source: Ammonium sulfate bioreactor | place: South Africa: University of Cape Town | collected 2014-02-18 ... | reverse complement strand
AAGATTTTATTCGCCAGGCTGCGGAGATCCTGGAGAAAAATATTGCCAATCCTGATTTTTCGGTGGATGAATGGTCGCGCGAGCTGGGTCTGAGCCGAACCACCTTATATAAAAGAGTGCTTTCCGCACGGGGACTACCCCGATAAGCTTTATACGCAACTTCCGGATGAAGCGCGCGGCCCAGTTGCTGGAAAAGACAAAGCACAATGTGGCGGAAGTCGCCTATATGGTAGGCTTCAATAATCCTAAATATTTCGCCCGATATTTCAAAGAGGTCTATGGCAAGCTGCCCAGCGTCTACCAGGCGGAGATGCGGAAAAAAGTCTGACGGCCTCGTTAAACCGGTGATGCGCCAGATAAACCGTTGTTGCCCCAGAAATAACGGAATTTATCCCCGTGATCAACATTTCAACCCCTTTATATGCGGGTTGTGCTACCCCGGAGTTTCATATCGTCGGCTATTTTTGGATCGTCAGAACGGGCGGATGCCTGTTTTCCTGACATTAACAAAAAAACGATTGCATATGAAAAACAAACTTATCCGCAAGGTCCTGGTACGTCTTTTTGCCTGCGTGCTGGGCTTTTTTCTTTCCACCAACGCCATCGCACAGCTGCCTACGGCTCAAACCATCGCCAGCAACATGAAGCTCGCATGGAATCTAGGCAATACGCTGGAAGCCCAGTGCGGCGAGACGGCCTGGGGAGCCGCTGTTACCACCCAGCGGTTGATCGATTCCGTAAAGGCTGCCGGCTTCAACACCATCCGGCTCCCTTGCGCCTGGGATTGCCATACCAGCAATGGCGTTATCGACCCTACATGGCTCGCCCGTGTGAAACAGGTGGTGGATTATTGTATAAATGATAACCTGTACGTGATCGTGAATATCCATTGGGATGGGGGCTGGCTCGAGAACAATGTTACCACGAGCGCACAGTCATCCGTGAATGCCAAACAAAATAACTATTGGACGCAGATCGCGAATTATTTTAAAGGCTACAACGAACACCTCCTCTTTGCAAGCGCCAATGAGCCCAATGCCAGCGATGCCACGGGCATGTCGGTTTTATTATCTTATCACCAGACTTTTGTGAATGCGGTCAGGGCGACGGGCGGGAATAACAGTTCACGCACCCTGATCGTACAGGGTCCGAATACGAATATAGGGTTGACTAATACGCTGATGAACGCCCTGCCGACGATCAAATTGCACGCAGGATTATGGTGGAGAGACACTACTATGAACCCCCTCAATTCTGTATCCTCACACAGGACGCCAGCTGGGGGAATATGTTTTACTATTGGGGTAAAGGCTATCATTCCACCACGGACGCCGGCCGCAATGCTACCTACGGGGAGGAATCTTACCTGGATTCCAATTTTACGCTGATGAAGACCAAGTTCATCGACAAGGGCATCCCCGTCATCATCGGAGAATATGCGTCGATCAAGCACACTAACCTCACTGCGCCCTCGGACCAGCAGCTGCATCTTGCCTCCCGCCTGTATTTTTACAGATACCTGGTAGGTTCGGCAAAGAACAAAGGACTGATCCCCATTGTATGGGATATCCCCGGGCAAATGTTCGATCGTAGCACGGGAGCTGTGCTGGACCGGGATCTGATCAATGCGATCAACCAGGGTGCGAATGCCGATTATGTTTCCCTGGTCAACCATGCCAGCGGTCTGCTGATCGATGGGATGTACCGATCCAATAATGGCGCTACTGCCGGTCAGTGGAGCTATTCTGGCAGCGATGCCCAGAAATGGCAGATGGAGACGGTGGGCAGCTATATCAGATTAAAGAACAAGGCCACCGGATTGTATCTCGACGGCCTGGGCGACCGTACGAACGGCGATGCCGCCGGCCAGTGGAGCAGCAGCGGCAGCGATAACCAGCTATGGTCCATCGAGCCCGCCGGAAGCTATATAAGATTAAGGAATAAGGCCACAGGGCAGTACCTGGATGGGGTTTACCGTTATACCAACGGTTCGGACCTGGGACAGTGGAGCTACAGCAACAGCGACGCCCAGCAATGGACATTAAATACCACTGGTCTGACGACCGCAACGGCCAGGAGCCAGACAGCGACTGCCCAGGGCGCTACGATCGGTGACCTCTTGTCCGGGACGATCGGTATCTCTCCCAATCCTTTCTCATCCACATTTACCATTAATGTTGACGACCCGGCCAAAGTGGAGTCCATCCGAATATCCGACCTGGCGGGTCATGTAGCAGAGGTCATCGGGCAGCCGCTGTCGGCCAGCCGGATAACGGCCGGGGCTTCCCTATCACCTGGCATGTATATCGTCGAAGTCCGCACAGCCAACGGTTCAAAGACGTTCAAAGTCGTTAAAATGAAGTAGCTTAGCAACGTAACACGATAAACTATCGCATCCACATATGAGCTTCCCCGGAAGAAAGATTTTCTTGTTGGTATTGTCTCTTGTAAGTTGTTTTTATACAATTGCCCAGTCGGTTCATCATTCTTCCGGGGTTCTTTTTGGCGATAACTGGAAATTTTCGTTGGGCGATCAGGGTATGGCCGGGCAAAAAGATTTTGATGATGCGGGCTGGAGAAATGTCGACCTTCCGCATGACTGGAGCATCGAAGGCGCACCAGACAAGCAGAATCCCTCGAATGCTGCCGGGGGTTATTTTCCCACGGGGATAGGTTGGTACCGGAAAAAATTTGTCGCGCCGTCCTCGTGGAAGGGGAAAGAAATATCCATCTGTTTCGAAGGGGTTTACATGAATGCGGAGGTATTCGTAAATGGAAAGTCTTTGGGCATACATCCATATGGATATACCAGCTTCTATTATGATATAACATCCATTTTGGACCCTGGTGAGGAAAATGTGATTGCGGTACGCGTCGACAATTCAGCGCAGATAAATTGCAGGTGGTACAACGGTTCCGGGATATATCGTCCTGTTCGCCTGATGGTGAAAGACCCGATCCACATCGATCCATGGAGCGTGGCCATTACTACATCTGATGTGAGCCCTGACAATGCTTTGGTTAAGATCGATGCCCTGGTAAAGAGCTATAAGGATGCCGCCCAGGACGTTGTTTTGTCAACGACCATTCTGGGTAAGAGCAATGAGGTGGTTGCACGCGATAAGATGAGCCTGCGGGTGGATGGGAAAGGTGAGAAGCAGGTGACCCGAACGATAGCCATACCCCGGCCGTTGCTTTGGTCAGTGGACAGCCCCAATTTGTATCGCGCGGAATTGGCCCTGATCCAGGAAGGGAAGCAGCGGGACCTTCAAATAAACAGTTTTGGGATCCGAACCATTAAATTTTCGACGGACAAGGGGTTTCAGCTGAATGGAAGAACGATAAAGCTGAATGGAGGTTGTGTACATCATGATAATGGCTGTCTGGGCGCCGCGGCCTTTGACAGGGCGGAAGAAAAGAGGGTGCAATTGCTGAAGGCGGCTGGATTCAATGCTGTCCGAACGTCCCACAATCCTCCCTCGACGGCCTTTTTGGATGCGTGCGACCGGTACGGTCTGCTGGTGATCGATGAGGCATTCGATGGATGGAGAACGCAGAAGAACACCTATGACTATGCGCGGTATTTTGACGATTGGTGGAGACGGGACCTGACGTCGATGGTATTGCGGGACAGGAATCATCCTTCCATCGTTATCTGGAGCATAGGGAATGAGATCATAGAAAGGAAAAGCCCCGATGCGGTGAAGACTGCCCGTGAGCTTGTTGCGCTTGTTCATCAATATGATGCTACGCGACCGGTGACCTCGGCTATGGCTTCATGGGACAAGGATTGGGAGATTTATGATCCGCTGTTTGCCGTGCAGGACCTTGGCGGATATAATTATCTATTGAACAAGGCGCCTTCGGACCATGAGCGGGTTCCTTCCAGGATTATCGTCCAGACGGAGTCCTATCCCCGAGATGCTTTTGCCAATTGGGACCTTGTTCGGCACCACAGCTATATTATCGGCGATTTTGTCTGGACCGCGATAGACTATTTGGGAGAGTCGTCCATCGGGCGGAATATTTATCCGGGAGAGCCCCCTGGAGAGCATTGGGAAGGAGATCATTTTCCCTGGCACGGGGCTTATTGCGGGGACATCGACCTCACCGGATGGAGAAAGCCAATAGCACACTATAGGAATATATTGAATAACAGCACCGAAAGCCTTTATATGGCCGTCAGGGAGCCAAATCCCGACACGGGGAAGATAAAAGAAACCCTTTGGTCCGTCTGGCCCACCTGGGAAAGCTGGTCATGGCCGGGCAGGGAAGGAAAGGATATCCAGGTGGAGGTTTACTCGAAGCATCCAAAAGTACGGCTGTACCTGAATGACAAACTCGTCGGTGAAAAGAGCTGTACACCGGCAGAGGAATATGAGGCGGGCTTTACCCTGTCCTATTCCCCGGGAATATTAAAAGCGGTTGGCATTGACGGGGATCGCGGGGTCGACTCCGTAATCCTGCAAACGGCAGGGGAACCATCCACCATTCAATTGAAGGCTGACCGAACAATGTTGATGGCCGATGGACAGGATCTTTCATTTATCGAGGTCGAATTAACCGACAGCGGCGGCAATATCAACCCCAATGCCGATAACCGGCTTATGTTCAAGGTCGATGGTCCAGCGACCATTGCCGGGGTCGCCAATGCCGATCTACAGGACACGGACCGGTATGTCGGAAATTCCAGGAAGGCCTGGCACGGCAGGGCCCTGGTGGTGATCAGAAGCACCCATCAGCCGGGGAAAATAATGGTCACCGCAAGCTCCAACGGATTAAAAGCCGGCATTCTGACACTGACAGCGGGGATGTCAGCTCCAAGATAAACCGTTCTTACCCCAAAAATAACGGAATTATACCCCTAAGGCGAACAATTCAACACCTTCATTTGCAAGCTGCTCTACCCTGCCTAATGACATATAAAATTATTTTTGTCGATGTAGGCAGCCAATAGCATTTCCGAACTGGTTTTGTCTTAAGCTGCCATCTAAAGTTAAAACCAAGACGATTGCATATGAAAAAGCAAAATCTCCAAAGAGCGATGAGGTGCCTGCTCTGGTGCGCGCTCAGTCTCCTTTTCTTTTCTGCCGGCGCGCATGCGCAAAATCCACCCGGCCTCAGAAAAATCACCGGTAAAGTAGTGGTGGGCCCGGGGAACAAACCCCTCCAGGGCGCCAGTGTTTCGATCAAGGGCCGTACCGGCGGCACACAAACAGACAAGGACGGCCAATTCAGTTTGAATATCAAGGATGGTGAAGTTTTGTTGATCACCTATATAGGTTATACACCCACCGAGGTCAGGGTGGGAACCCGGCAAACTGTAGAAGTCCGGTTGCAGGTGCAGGATAATAGCACGCTGAATGATGTGGTCGTCATCGGGTATGGAAAAGCGCGCCGCTCGGATGTCACCGGTGCTATTTCTTCCATCACCGGTACAGAGCTCATGAAGACCCAGCCGGCAACGTTCGACCAGGCCCTCCAGGGTAAGGTCGCGGGCGTCGTGGTCCAGCAGGTATCCGGACAGCCCGGCGGCGGCGTATCTATTCAAATACGGGGCGTGACTTCGATGAGCGGCTCTACCAATTCACCATTATATGTAATAGATGGGGTTATTGTACCGCCCGTCAATGATCCTGGCAACGGTTCGAATCCATTAAATACGATCAATCCTTCTGAAATAGAATCGATCGATGTATTGAAAGATGCTTCTGCCACCGCTATTTACGGTTCGCAGGCAACCAACGGTGTAGTAGTTATTACTACAAAAAGAGGTAGGGCTGCGGCGCCACAGATCAATTATGATGCCTATGCCGGATATCAGGAACTGCCGAAGCGGCTCCCTATCATGAACCTGCAGCAATTTGCCACTTTTATTAACGCCCGGGCGCAGGTATGGGGTTTCGATGCCAGACCCGAATTTGCGAATCCGAAATATTTAGGCGCCGGCACCGACTGGCAGAAAGAATTATTCAAGAAGGCGCCGGAGATGAATCATACATTCACTGTCAGCGGCGGCGATGCCCGAACCCAATATCTGTTGTCGGGCTCTTATTTTCAACAAAAAGGAATGGCGCAAGGGTCGGACTTCCAACGATATTCCGTGCGGCTGAATCTGGATAACAAGACCACCAACTGGCTAAAAGTAGGGACCAGCCTTCAACTGGCGCATGTTTATGAAAATGTGAATACCACAGCCTCCGGGATCATCGGCTCCGCAGTGAGCCTTACACCCGATATTCCGGTACAAAACCCCGATGGTTCCTGGGGTGGTATTACCAACACCAGCGGTTGGGTACCAGGGGTCATCAACCCGGTGGCGATAGCACAAATCGTCAAAAACCAAAGAAAGAGGAACCAGGTATTTGGGAACGCATATGCCGAGATACAATTTTGTAAGGATCTGTCACTGCGAAATGAAGTATCCGGCAACTTCGATTTTAGTACTCAGGATAATTTTACGCCAACGTATACTTTCGGGAAGGTCATTAATGGCACTAACTTCGGCGGCACCAATATAAACAACAACATTTATACAGTAATCCGCAATTACCTGACGTATAATCATTATTTCACTCAATTTAACCTCAATGCATTGGTAGGTCACGAGGCGCAGTCATCCAATTACGAAAGTGCCGGAGGCACACGGTCGAATTTCCCATCCAACAATGTGCAGGCCCTTAATGCCGGTGATGCTACCACCGCCAAGAATTCTGGCGACAACGGTCTCGGTTCTTCGCTGGAGTCATATTTCGGTCGCATCAATTTTTCCTGGAACGATAAATACCTGCTCACCGGCAATATAAGGAATGATGGCTCTTCCAATTTTCCGTCGTACAACCGCTGGGTGACCACCTGGTCTGGTGCATTTGCCTGGAAGATCAATAATGAGGCGTTCCTGAAAAGTATAACGGCTATCAACGAATTGAAATTGAGGCTTGGTTATGGACTTACCAACAACCAGAGCATACCGGGCAACACTTCGGTAACGCAACTTACAACAGTGGCCAATGGCTTGTCGGGTATCGCGCAGTTCCAAAGCAACCTGGCAAACCCCAAAGTCACCTGGGAAAAGACAAATTACTACAATGCAGGTCTGGATGGAACATTGCTCAATGGACGGATAAGTTTCTCATTCGACGGGTACTATCGCAAAACAGACGGGCTTTTATTAAAGATCCCGCTCGCGGCCTACTCCGGTACCACTGCCGGCTATTCCCCAGGGTCGATGGCGGCGCCTTATGTCAACGTCGGTTCTGTCAGCAATAAAGGATTTGACTTCAGGGTCAGCACTACCAATATGAGCACCAGGGACTTCACGTGGAAGACAGATGTCACCGTATCGCGGAACATCAATAAAGTACTCAGCTTAGGCGCCGGCGATGGTGCTAACCTGAGCCAAAAGTCCTATGTGATCAACGACATCGCCGAAAAGACAGTGGTGGGTCAGCCCATTGGCGAATTTTATGGCTATATATTTGACGGAGTATTTGCCAACCCAGCCGATTTCCAAAAACATGCGCTGCCGGTGGACCAAAGCGGCAAAGTTTATCCGATCTCTCCTTCAGGCGGCGGGATTTGGTATGGCGACCGGAAATTCAAGGATTTGAATGGCGATGGCGTCATCGACACGAGAGACCAGACATTTTTGGGCTCTCCCATCCCCAAATTCCAGTTCGGGTTCAATAACAGTTTCTACTATAAAAATTTCGACCTGAATATTTTCTTCAGCGGTAGCGTCGGCAATAAAGTATTCAATGAGGTGGCGATTTCCCATACCAACTCGCAGAACAATACCAGCTATTTTACGTCGGTGTTGAATTATTCAAAACTGGCGTTGGTAAATCCCAACGGCTCTGCATCCGACATAAACAATGTTTATGTTGTCAACCCCAATACAAGTGTCGTAGGGCTGCGGAATGACAATACCAACAGTAACAACCGGTCGTCCAACCTGTTTATCGAAGACGGTTCCTTTTTGAGATGCAAGAACATCACGCTGGGGTACAAATTGCCCGAAAGAATACTATCCACGGCACACCTGCAATCTTTCCGCGTATTTGCATCGGTGACCAATGCCTTTGTCGTTACGAAATATTCCGGCATGGACCCTGAGATCGGCTCCTGGAATCCCCTTCAGGCAGGCTGGGACCAGGGATATTATCCGCAATCGAGAATGTATACCATCGGCGTAAACATCGGCTTTGCCAAATAAAGCAATCACCATTTAAGAGCTAAATTATGAGATCAGCTAATAAAATAATCATCACTTTGCTATTCGCAGCCGCAATGGCAGGATGCAATAAGAGCTTTTTGAACCGGCCCTCGAGCTCGCAGATAAGCTCCAATAATTTTTACCAGACCACTTCGGACCTCCGGCTTGCTACCGCAAGCTTGTACGGCGGATCACCCTGGTGGCAATGGCATAACGGCGCTTTGCTACCGCTGGGAGATGCGCTGAGCGGCAATGCTTATTATCCCTACTGGGGAGACCTGGTCCAGCTGTATACACGTACCATCACAGGACAAAATGCCATTGTGTCCAGCGGTTGGACGGGCCTGTACAATGTCATCGCACAATGCAATACGGTGATCAATGCCATACAGCAGCAGGCTTCAGCGTCCATTTCCGCCACCGATAAGAATGCTGCCATCGGCGAGGCAAGATTTATCCGTGCCATAGCATACTATCATTTGGCCCTTTTGTGGGGCGCTGTACCTATCGTCGAGGATAATACCAAACTGATCAATCATCCGCTCCTTAACAGGAATATCGTTTCCGATGTCTATAAATTCATCAACAATGACCTCAGCTTTGCCGTACAAAACCTTCCCATTACGGATGCAACAGGAAGGGTAACCACCTGGTCGGCACAAGGCATGCTCGCCAAGGTATATTTAACAGAGGCTGGGCTGGGACAGAGCGGCGGCACACGCAATCAGGCCTTGCTGGACAGCGCCAAAAAATATGCAGGCAATGTGTGCAAGAACAGTGGATTGTCCTTGTTGCCCAACTATTATAATCTTTTCAGGGCGCAATATAACGACAACCCGGAATCGCTGTTTGCCCTTCAATGGACGGCAGGCGTCGGTTACGGCAATGGCAACGACTGGCTGACCTTTTCCCCCAGCAACGATATAAATCCCCAGAAGACGGGCGCATGGACGGCATTGGAGCCCACTTATGACTTTTATGCGAACTACAACTGGAAAGACACGGTCAGGCGTATAGCCACCATTATGATGAATGGAGATTATTACCCCGAATTGAATGCCGCGGGTGGTGGCTTTAAAGCGACCGGCGTTTGCATGAAGAAACACATTATCGGCAACGAGAAAGATAATAATGCGCCGACGATGGACATCTGGTCATCCATCGAGCACAATTCGATCTTACGACTGGCAGATGTATACCTCGTATACGCCGATGCTATCCTGGGCAACAATACCAGCACCAGCGATGCCGATGCACTGTTATATTTTAACAAAGTACGTGCCCGGGCAGGTGTAGACGCTGCGCCTATGCTGGACGCCGACACGATCCTGCGGGAAAGAAGGGCGGAATTTGGCTTCGAAGGACAATACTGGCTGGACCTGGTAAGATTATCGTATTACAACCCGGACAAGGCGATCTATATTATCAATCACCAGGCAAGGATGACGTTTGCCTACGATCCAACCACCCGTATGGCGAAGCCGGATACGACGACCGCTCCGTCTATTCTTCCGGCTACCATCAGCGCGTTCACCTTGCAGATCCCGTCAACGGAGCTGACGTCGGATCCGAAACTGGCGGAAGCACCAGTACCTTATTTTTAATTCAACCTTTAAAAGATATTATATGAACAATTTTTCTTGTCGCAGCCTGTATTTTTTGCCGCTGGTCATTCTGATGGCGGCACTATTGCCGGCTTGTAAAAAAGATGCGGGAGGCGTGCCTTCCATCACGGGCGTAAGGAACTATGTAGCCTCCCCGAACGATACGGTATATACCAGCCTGGTGGCAAACGGCCAATGGGTAGTCATCACCGGGCAGAATCTGCAAAATCCAGTGCGGATAGAATTTGACGGAGTACCGGCCTCTTTCAACACGGCGCTTTTAGCTCCGAGTAGCGCCGTCGTACAAATACCCGCGATCGTGTTTTCAACCATCGATACCAGCCAGCTCTATACAATTAAATATATGACACGGGCGGGTTCCACGACATTTGCATTTAAATTAGGCCCAGCAGCGCCGACGGTAACGGCAATTTCGAATGTATTTGCCAATCCTGGCGATTCGGTTTTTCTTTACGGTGCAAACCTGGTATTGGTTCAACAGTTCTCCTATGGAGGAACCCCGATCACTTCCTTCCACAGCAGCCTGGATGGCACATCCCTTGGATTTTTGATGCCTGCCCAGACACCCACCGACCAGGTAACGGTAACCACCCGGAGCGGAACTGTTAATTTTAAGATAGTCGCCACTCCGACGATCGTGGCTGTTTCGAACGAAAATGCCATTCCGGGTGATTCTGTATACATTTACGGTACCTATCTTAAGAATATTCAATCGTTGTCTTTTGCCGGCGCCAGTATAACATCTTTTGCAGCATCCGCCGACGGAAGCTCGGTTGGGTTTGTGCTGCCAACGCTGACCCAAAGTGGTCCCGTCTCGGTGACAACAAAATTTGGTACGGCAACAACGGTGTACAATGTAAATGATATTGCAACGGGTTCGATTTCGAATTGGGAATGGGGTGGCAATTTCAACTGGCAATGGTGGGGAGGCGCCAACCTGAATTGCGGCAATCCCAGCAGCGGATGGCCTCCATACAACCCCGACTTCCCCGGCAATCCAAGCCAATATTTGGTACTGAAAACAGCCAGCCTCTCCCCTGGTGAAGGGAATACCTATTCCAGTTACGCCCTTCTGATGAATGCAGCGCAGTGGGTACCGGCGGCTCATATGAGCGACCCTGCCGGGAATTGGGCATTTAAATTTGAAGTTAGTATTCCCAAGGGCTGGAATGGCGGATCCATCGATATTCTGAGCGGACTCGGCACATATATAGCCCGGTGGGAACCCTGGCAGGTATCACCCACCACTACCGCGCCTTATTCCACAAAAGGCTGGACGACGGTGACCATTCCTTTGACTACGTTCCGCGCAAAGGACCCTACATTGGTAGAAGGCAAAGGCGCTCCTATTTCCACTATTGCGGACCTTACGGGCTCGACGGGGAAAAGCGCCTGTACCGTGTATATACATAATTACAGCGCTTCCGCTACACCCACGGGCTTTTATGCCGCATTTGATAATTTAAGAGTTGTACAAATCAAATAACATACCTATATGAGAACCCTTAGATCGTATATATTTTTTGGAATTTTGTTTGCAGTCCTGGCAGCCGTATCCTGCAAGAAGACGGACTCGACAACCTCACCGCTAACCCTTACCAATTTAACGGATACGATTCCGGAAGGGGGTGGAACAGTAGCTTTGTCATTTAGTTCTAACGCCGCATGGAGTATCGATACCACGGGAGCAGGATGGCTGCACCTGAGCCAGACATCGGGTAATCCTGGTGGGGCAACCATCAGTTTATCCGCAGCGGCTAATGCATCAGGCATCAGTCGAACCGTGCTGTTGAGCTTAAATTCAACCAATGGCCAAAGTAGGAGAATAACCGTTCTGCAGCTTCCAAGGATATTCCCGTCTTACAATACTTCCGCTATTGCCGCCGATGCTTCGGGTATGAGCAGCACCGCCGCGCAGCTGGTGGCGCAAATGAAGCTGGGCTGGAACCTCGGCAATACATTGGAAGCGCCCGGTGGTGAGACAGGGTGGGGAAATCCTGTGGTCACGCAGGCGCTGATCGATCTGGTAAAGAGCAGCGGCTTCAATGCCATCCGGATACCCTGTGCCTGGAACTCTCATGCAGATCAAACAACCGCGGCCATCGATACCGCCTGGCTTCGCAGAGTCAAGGAAGTAGTGCAATACTGCATCAATGATGGCGTGTATGTTCTACTGAATGACCACGTCAACGACGGCTGGCTGGATTGCACCGCCACCGGCGCGAAACTGGATATCATCAAGGCAAAACAAAAGGCGTATTGGGAACAGATCGCTACAGAGATGCGGGATTTTGATGAGCATTTGATACTTGGCAGCGCCAACGAACCGAATGCCACCGATCTGCCATCGAGCACTGTGTTAAGGGACTATCACCAGATCTTTATTAATGCGGTACGTTCCACGGGCGGGAAGAATGCCAATCGCACACTGGTCATTCAAGCTCCATCCACGTCCGTCGATCTGGCCGATTATTTTATCGGGATACCGGGCATGCCGGTGGACCAGGTCCCGAAAAAACTGGTAATGGAAGTGCATTGGTATTCGCCGCCTAACTTTGCCATCCTTTCAGCGGATGCCTCCTGGGGCAAGGAATGGTGTTACTGGGGCGCTAACTACCATTCTAAAGACGACTCTGCAAGGAACGCTACGCCAAATACCGAAGAGTCATATGTCGATAGTACGTGGGCCTATATGAAAAGAAGATTTGTAGATAACAATATACCTGTTTTGATCGGTGAATACGGTGTGCCACGACACAATGCCACGTTGACGGGCCATCCGCAGGATTCCGTCCTTTCCTTGAATTCCAGGGCGCATTTTTACAGGTATGTCACGCAGTCCGCAAAGAAGAATGGTATCCCGCCATTCATTTGGGACGCTTATTATGATCTCATCGA
>ERZ778027.4181-NODE-4181-length-12765-cov-22.016916_pt1 | contig 12765 bp, 8 predicted proteins | sample MGYA00375757_ERZ778027 | MGnify/ENA primary metagenome ERZ778027 (study PRJEB29350, sample SAMN05389817) | bioreactor metagenome | isolation source: Ammonium sulfate bioreactor | place: South Africa: University of Cape Town | collected 2014-02-18 ... | reverse complement strand
AGAATTATTTATTTGAATATATGATTTCCATTTCAATAAACCAAAATTCTTTACAGAATTATGCTAATCAAAAGAGAATTTTATAAGAATTATGCTCATCGAAGGAGAATTTTACAAGAATTATGCTAATCAAAAGAGAATTTTATAAGAATTATGCTCATCGAAGAGAATTTTACAAGAATTATGCTAATCAAAAGAGAATTTTGTATTCTAATGCCACATGTCTATCACTAAATAATAGTTCGCACAAGAACTATGGTAGTTGTAACAGAATTTTGCTGAGTGAACGTAGAGTTGGTTTTGAAAGATGAAGCAAAATTGAGCGGCATCTTCAAAATGGGTTTTGTTGAATAAACTTTTTTTTTAATTATAAAAATAAATTATGTATTCTATATACGCAATTATTGCATATGTTAATTGGAGGAGGCCAATGTATCCTATTGTGTATGCTTTGATTCGCGGTTTAATCAAATCAGCGAGAATTATGCTGAACTGAAAGAATTATGATAAATAGATAAAAAGAAAGGTTTTTCAAAGTAAATAAACGTACATTTACTGTGTCGAAAATGAATTACATATGTCGAAACATCGAGAATGCTGGGCAAGTTAAAATGTTGCCACAGATTATGTTTTCTGCGCCATTGGCGCATTATATATGCGAGATGGCAGACATTCATTTGATGCATAACGATTCGTTATGTATAGTTTTATTAAACTGTACAGCTGCAACGTTGGAATTTTCTACGGTGTTGCGAGCAAATTCCATTGATTTGGAAATGCCGACGAATCTTTATAATGTGATTGTTGCCCGGTCATGTAAGTTGTTATTTTCTTGAGAGTGAAGGCATACATCTGTATATGTAAGAGTTTTGAATGGAACTTAGTGGATACTCAAATTTTATTAAAATGTTTTTCGTGATTATTGTTTCTGCTCAATTTTTTTCTCGATACACATCGACCGCTATCGTCTGATTAAAAAATGTAAACAAATCGAGATTTATCTTCGACATCTTTCCTTTTTAACTTAGTTGATTAATTCCTTTTGATCGATTCTCGTTTCAGCTTATGGTAAATCAAACTTGACGAAATTACTTCGGGATATGCTCAAGAACGTTGCTATTAATCGCCCTACGAAATTCCAGCCTGCTGTGAAAACAACAGCTGTCGAAGAAATAAATCCAGTTTTAGACGAAATGTCAAGAGCTGGATTAATGTCTGCACTCGATGATTGCTGCCGAATGTTAGTCTGCGATGAGGCGGATATGACTTTCGCCGACGTCGCTCTATTCCTCACAAATAATTCTTATCGAATAGGAGCTGAAATGAATTGTCGAGGTTCGTTGTTGATTTTCTTAACGTTCGGATCGATATGCTTGCTTATCTTTAGGTCTTATTACGTCTTTATTTGATCGAGTATCTCATCCGTATGTACGAGTATTAGCTAATCGGACTGTGTTGGTAAAACGTTCAAAATTAAATATCTTGGTGCGATTAAGTTGATGTTTATAGGTTTCTCCTAGAATACTAATTATTAAATATGATAATCTGTCTTATTTCGTAATATGAATGGTTATTTTTTCTGTTTTTAATATTAGGGTTGTTCGACTGGAGATCTCATATCAAACATGATTATTCGAATCAAATCAGGAGCATCATTTGATCCCTCAATTGGTAGATTTCTGTTTTTTCCGCTCGACGGACCAGTCATTAAAGATAAACTGATTCGTCGTCATATCGACCACAACCTTTTCCCATCTCTGAAACAGTTTGTTCTCGTGTTATCATTCATTGAGAATGTCATTTTCACATTCGACACCGATGCTGCTGAACTTATGATCGATTGGGGCAATTGCTTTAAACATCAAAGTTTGATACTAGACGAGAAAATTTGTCCATGCGGTTTGTTTTTAGGTTACGACGAACGTAATACGAATGAATGTTTATCTGCACGGTTAGGTAAATCTGTCCAATATGCATACAGAATTGCAGCATTTCTTCAAACATTGGAAATTGCTTTTGAAATCTGTCAACTCTATCTTCAAGACTATCACTGTTTTCCACATGATGGTGCTGTTAACCAAGAGTTTCTCGATAAAATCTCAGATCTTTATCGTTTCAACTATTCGAATCAATTTCTATCACATGATCCATTTCCTATTTCGAAAGATGTTACTCTTCGTGCGATTGATGTAATCACAGGCAATATCCACCAGTTCCAATTGCTATTTGATACTACCAATGCACCGCGTTTATCAGCTATAGGCCGTCAATTAATTGTTGTTGCAGGAGATCCACAACAATCAACAACAAACATCGATGATAAACAGAAAAACAAAAACAAGCTGAAAAGTAAACCATGTTTTTATATTCATTTAATGAAACAAAATATTGTCTTGAAATTTCCCATAGAAAAACAACGTAATGATTTTAATTTTAATCGCGTCGCCGCAGAGATTATTTTATATCCAAGTGTATGCTTCACGCTGAAGCAGCTGCATAAAAATAATCAGCTGCATAATTCTGGTGGAATAAAACTGAAGGACGTGACAAAAAAATTACTTGATGCAGATATTTTAACAGTTTGTCCACGTGGTATAAAATGCACATCCAAACAAGTTCCTGTTTTCATAAAACAGCTGCCACTCGACGATGAAATTAATGATGAAAACTATCTGGTTTCTGCGTTATCCGAATACACGGTAAATGATAATCCTATTTCTTTGACAGCCTACAAGAATTCATGCAATTCGTTTTCGTTGTTGGCAAATGGGACCATTCATAGTGATGTTTATCAAATACTCTCACGTCAAGAATATAGGTCACGAGATTTTTATCGTTCACTTTATCCTGAAAATTCTATTGCTGGTCAAACATCGTTTTCAACGAACGATAATAACCACAATGATGGTAAACAATTGTATTTTATACTTTCACTTTGTCGCTATCTTTACAATTTTAGATGCTTCTCATATAACTGGTGGAAATGATCATGGTGAAACTGATCATGGTGCAAACGGTCCTCATGGAAATGATCATGGTGGAAATGATCATGGTGAAACTGATCATGGTGCAAACGGTCCTCATGGAAATGATCATGGTGGAAATGATCATGGTGAAACTGATCATGGTGCAAACGGTCCTCATGGAAATGATCATGGTGGAAATGATCATGGTGGAAATGATCATGCTGAAAGTGATCATGGTGAAAATGATCATGGTGAAACTGATCATGGTGCAAACGGTCCTCATGAAAATGATCATGGTGGAAATGATCATGGTGGAAATGATCATGCTGAAAGTGATCATGGTGGAAATGATCATGGTGAAACTGATCATCCTGAAAGTGATCATGCTGAAAGTGATCATGATGAAATTGATCATGGTGCAAATGGTCATGGCGCAAACGGTCCTGATGAAACTGATCATGGTGCAAATGGTCCTGATAAAAATGGTCATGGTGAAACTGATCATGGTGAAAGTGATCATGATGAAATTGATCATGGTGGAAATGGTGCGCCGAATATGTTATCGCCTTATTTCGATCAATTAGAGATTTCATTATTAAATCCATCGATCATCGAAAAAGATTCGTTTCAAGATATCCATCTTGATGAACTTGGATTGCCAGATGCATTTGCTTGTATGATTGCAAACGAACAAGGAATTCATCAACAACTCCTGATAATTGATAACAACCAAGCAATTAATATTGATGGAACGGAAAAATCGATGTCAAATACAAGTAAAGTTCGTAATGTCAACAATTCTTTTTCAAGTCCACCATCGTGGCGAACTCGATCAAAACTAAAAAATCACAAAGAGATTCGTGCTGAAAAAGGTACACGTCAATCAATGGTGTATGAGTAGTTTTCATCTTTTTATATTATTTAGATTTGTTAATCAACGTTGAGCATAAACTCGAAGTGAATGTTCGCAAACGAAAGGCAAAAGAATCGAATGTTCAACGAAAAAAAAAGCCACCAAACCAAACTAAAATCTCAACCTAGTTACCCGTGATTGTTCTAGAAAATGACATAAAATGTATTTTTCAATTTTTTTCTTTTTGTTTGAAATGTTGAACATTTTTCTTGTCTTGATACTTTTTCGAATTATTGAAATCAATCGTGTTCAACTTATGCAAGATTCATATATATCATATTCATTTATTTTCGTTGTTAAAATGTTCAAAATGTTTCTTTTCTTCAGAAAAAACATGGATTTAACTGATTCATCCATAGAAGTACATGATTTCAGTTTGTATTTAAGCATTCAATACTCATACTGTGTGATTTTAGCGACTTGTAAAAGGAGATGCAACTGGGCTGCCTGTGAATTTGCAACTATTGGTGCGTTTTAATATACAGAACATCAAACATTTTCTTTATTTAGGATATTCGTCGGCTAAATGTTGATGTTGATGGGTCGTTTGTTGCTCGTTTAAAACTTTCTGACGGCAAATATTACTATGGAGGTTGTGCAATTATATTCACAATAATGGCAACTGTCCATTCATTTAGGTTTTGTTATTGATATGTCGATGTTATCAACATCGCATGTGGATGTTTACGCGATTATTCGTGTCAATCAAGTCATGGTTTTAAAACATTCTGAAGCAAAGTAATGAAGAATTTGTTTTTCGGTTAAATTTGCATCGGCTGCTTTTAGATTTGTTCTTCAAATTCTTCAAATGAAGTTGATTCATCAGCACGATAAATGTATAGGTTCTCCTGAATCGTGGTATAAAGGAACAGCTGATATGTCAATATTTACGTCACAAAACAATACTCAAAATAGAATAGTCAAGTCTCCTATTTTCCAGGAAGCAAACAAAACTGATATTATTGTTCCTATTGTTGAGCTTTCAACGACCATATCTACCCGGTATTAATATTTCTTAATCTCTTCTTTAATTTTCAAAATATTGTTTTGTGTAAAGTGTTATCGAAGGTGTTGTCACTCGAAAAAGCGAAATTTGCACATTTGGAAGTGGAATCGGAAAATTTTTCACTTTCGATATAGCTGATGCAGATTCGGAAATTCGTTGCAAAGCATTTAATGATATTTTGAACATATTCTTTGAATGTATTACGGTTGGAAAAGTAATTAAATCCAATATTTTTGAATGAATTAAATTTTTTATGTCAAAGGCTTATCATGTTGAAAATTTCGTATTAACCCGGAGTAATAAACAATATAATCACTTAGCGCATCCCTTTGAAATAAGTTTGATGAAAAATAGTATTATTGTCGAAATCTTTGATCATAAATTCTCAAATATATATGTCTCATTTAATTTCGTCAACATTTCTGATGTTTCTTTGGATGACGCTGGTAAATCTATTGGTAACTATTGAATATTTCATTTCGCACAAGTTTTCAATATCTGCCAGTATTTTTATTTAGATATTTTTGTAACAGTGAAATGTATATTCGACTCAGATTCGGTCTATGTCGCAAAAAAAAACACTCATTTACATAGGCGAGTTATTACGGTTTTTGATGATACTGGTGAAATTAATATTGTTCTCTGGAGTGATTTTGTATGTTGAGCTTCACTGATTATTATTGTTCATGTGTTATTGATTTTCTCATCTTAGGCCAAACACTTTTTGGGACAAGTAAATCAAAAAATTCGGTTTAAAGATCTATTGATTCAAAATTTTAAAAGTAATCTCGAAAGACTAGCTTCTATTTTATTATATTTTTAGTTTAGATCAACTGCAACTTTCAACGACGATTATGTCCGTCATAAATATGAACGATGAAGATTAACTATCATGAACTGAATTACTGACTTCCTTGAAATTCTAAACATTTTCGATAGTTATATACTTTGCTGTTATTCTCCATGCTTTTTTTTTTGTTTTTTTAGTTTCAGTTTCTGTTGTAGATTTGTAATGGGCAATGTTCCGAGTGATTCGTTAAATCATAGTTTCAAACGTTTTCGCACATCTGAAACACAAGAAATATCCCATGCATCACCAATCTCATTGAGTCCAAAAAGAAAAGTCGCACAAAGCAACATGCCAGCTATGAATGGCAGCTCCGATGAATCTATTAACAGTTCTATTTCTGGAACTCCTGTAATTTTATGTAATGATTTTGATCAATTCTCTTTAACTGCTAGTGGAAATTTAAACAGCTTCGAACTGAATACAACTTATCAATGTATATCACATAACTCTAATAATGATTCATCCAATCCTGAATTACTCACAACAATTACTGGCGGTGCAAATGAAAATATATGTGTATGGGATGATATGGAATTATCTGATCAAGAAATAATCAGTTGTCTTCGTTCGAAAAAATCCTCCGTGTATTTGTCGGATGGAGATGTTCTTCAATGCTTGGCACGAACACAAGCATGTACTATTCAAGATCGCTCAACTTTGAAAACATCTTAAATCTAATCGCTTTTATAATGTCTGTCTTATGCGCATCTTTTCTTTCAAACTATACTTTATATTGTTGCCATTTTTTGAACTATTGATGGATATTTATTTTAAAAATAAACCCATGAGTAAAATCTCATCAGCATAAATATGCTCTAGATATATACAAAATAAAAGATTTCCATAAAAATTAGTTAAATCTGAACAAAAGAACAGAACATCTTTTAATTATCACAAAAATTATGCGTACTCGAGCTGAAATCATCGAACGTGTTAGTTATTGGTTACAAACATTCACGCTTGCCGAATTGACATTTGTATTGAATGAAGATTTACGTTTATCTCCTTTTGATAAATTTCGCATAAAAAAAATTGGATCTTCTCTTCGTCATACTTTTTTTAGTAATCAATCAGATTCAGATGTTAAAATGTTAATTAATGATTTATCATCTGCATTTCGTCAAGCTCGTCCTGTTCATAAACCAACATCATTAAGTTCAACTATAATACGTCAACAAGAACGATTTCTAATACCATTTCGATCAACGTGTCCAACATGTAACTGTAATTTGAATCAATCCAATGCTGTTCAAAAACAATTACGCATATATTGTGGAAATGGATCTGTCGTTACGGGTAAATTATGTTGGAACAAAATCCAGTAGTGACACGCAGCATATCCACCAGTATTGGGAACAGTTCGAGTTTTTTGAAAATAAAACAGAACCGAACGAAAAAATTCAAAAACCGATCCGAACCGAAACCGACCCTAGTCGAATTTCTTTTGGCATGCGCATGAATTTCTTGAGTTTCTTGATCAAGAATATCAAGCGCTATGGACACATCTTGTGGCAAGACTTGTGATCAGTTTTCGAGGGAAGTTTCTTGAACTTCTTAGTCGCACGCTTGCCATTCTTGCTCATGTGCTTGGACTTTATTCAAGCGTTTCTGTGATTTAAGAACTTTGACATTTTTTCATTGATTTTATTTGTAAAATAAATGAGTTTTTAATTGAAATTTAAAGCAGTTTTTTTCTTGTTAGTCAAGAAAACGTTCAAGCGCTATGGACACATCTTGAGGCCTGTGCAGGTCAAGAAAGACAAAAAAAAAGTTCGACTAGGGGAGATTATTTTTAAAACCTCTAAACTGAACCGTTCCCAACGCTGATAGCCACTACGATTGAGTATGACAAAATTTTATGTATATTCTATTTCAGGTACAATGATTAGTCTTGAATGTCTACATGATTCCTCAGTGAATACATATAATACTAATCCAGAGCCAGTGAAAATATATTCGAACTTTACACGTATAAGTAAAACTAACACTTATACACATGATAGTTTACATTATGGTGATTATATTTATTTTGGTGGAGACATAGCAGTTGAACGCGTTATCATCGATAAATATACCGCACAAATAGTACAAAATGATCTTTCTATGCAAGCAATTGCTGGTGCGTTGAATCAAGAGGCAATTAATGCTGGATATTCTCAACTAGCACCGATAGAACGACGTTCATTAGCAAACATTATTCATGCATATCTTGTTATACAGTTCGATTTATCCATGGGAAGTTCCATCGTATCAACTCCTTTTACATTATCTGACTTTGATCAATGGGCTTGGGAACAATTTCCTCGTCTTTTAGCTTGTTTTATTCATTTATGGACAAATCATCGTACACTTATTGGAACATGTGGCGAGCATTGTTCAAAATGTCTAATAATTGATGGTCACCAAAAGAGCAGAAGGCGCATTTGCGCTTTCAAAGATGTTAAAGTTCAGACCGAAGAAATGGAAGAATTGACAATCGGATGTTGTAAGACACCTATTCGTTGGTCTCGTTATTGTGAAGACCATAATGTTTTATCATCGACAACAGTCAGCAAAAAACACGGATCTTCCCTAAATCGAAAAAAGAAAATCAAACAATTCTTTCGTTTATTATCACGGGATTCTTACAGAAAAAAAGATCGTTTAAATGCTACGAGTTGTCGAACAATGAAGGCAAGGTCTGACTCGTATGTCAAAAAATGTACAAGATCATTTGGAATTATTGCTCTTGTCAGTAACTGTCGAATAATTACATCCTTTAGTGAATTATACAGATCAGAAACACTCCGGGAAATTATCAATCTCTTTGCTGTCACTATACGTGGTGAGAAATTGTATTCAGAATTAGATTTAGTCGTATTTTACAGCTTTTAGTTGCTGGTAAACTAGCTCCAACTTGTGTTTATGATGATGGTTGTCATTTAGTTCGATACATAAAAAATCATATTGGTAAAGAACTGAATAAAACACCAGCAATGGTCCTGCTTGACTCAACACCGATCAGTATCGATCGAACCCATTTTCGAAATCATGTTGGTGCATTTTGCCGTGATACAATGAATCCTGATAAAAATCCATGTTTGTACAGGGTGTCCCAGAAAGGATCTACCAAAAGTATTTTCGAATATCTTCGCTATTCTACATAAGTTTAGCAATAATGTTTTTTTGAATTGTAGTTAAATGTAAAGTTTTTTTGTATCTAGACGATTTTTCATATTGTGGTATGAAACTATATGTTTTGATCAAAATACAAAAATTTTGCTTTTTTTTCTTTCCAAAAAAAAACCTTAAAAATCATTTTTTTTCTCTAATTATTTCGATTACTTCTCGTTGTATTTCGTGAATTTTACCTAAAAAACAATTCGGATATATTGAAGTTGTGCATTGTGGTAGAACTCAAGAAGCCCTACCTAACTGTATGCAGATATCATGGTAAAATACCCTTATTCTATCGGAAGCTGTTGGTATCATATAGAAAAAGCAAAATTTTTGTATTTTGATCAAAACATATAGTTTCGTACCACAATATGAAAAATCGTCTAGATAGAAAAAAACTTTATACATTTACCTACAATTCAAAAAAAATTATAGCCAAACTTTTGTAGAATAGTGAAGATATTCGAAAATACTTTTGGTAGATCCATTCTGGGACACCCTGTAGTTTTAAAATTCCGGTTATGAACCTCCTTGCTTCTTTTAGTATTGAAAGATATAAACACAGAAGCTGCTGAACAAACATTTTCATGGTTAAAACGTTATGCAAATATTATTAGTAACATGAACCACTTACGAGCTCCACTATTCATGCTCACTTTATTTCATTTAAAAAATTTATCAAGAGTCAAACGTTCACCATCATCTGTCTTTCCTGTTGTGAGTAGACACTTTTATTCGGATTTTTGAGTATATGTATTTAATAGGCTGATTCAGTACCGAATGTTAAAGGTGTTTCTCTATCACATCTATCTGCTGTTGCTGCTCTCAAAAAGACACCAAATCAACTATCCGATACTTCCAATGCTGTTAGTGTTGATTTAATTAATGAATTTAACACAGTTCATCTTAATTTACCTAAGACAACTACTGATTGGAATGCTATTGTTCAAAATATTTTCTCTCGTAAATAAATTAAAATATTTAGCTTTCATGTTGAATTATACCATTCTGATTTCGGTCGGCATCATTTGACCAACATTTTGTGGCTATGCAAAGAACGATAATTGAGCGAAATTGTTTCAAAATTTTGACTTTCGTATAGTACCAACACTAATTACGCAAAATTCTCTTATGATGAGCATAATTCTGTAAAGAATTTTGTTTTTATCAAAGCTGATTGAATTCTAGTAAAATTCTCTTACGATGAGCATAATTCGATTACAATTTGTTATTTCTGAATTAAACTGACTATATTGTTATTCATAGAATTTCAGATGGAACAAAATCAAAAAATGAAGCTATTATTAAAACAGAAAAGCAAAATTCTAGAATTCTGCTTGGGAAGAACTTTGACACTGCTGCTTTTTCAAGTTTTCGAATTCATCTTTCGAAATAATTTGAGCTCGATAAACTTGAATAATCTCTTTGGATTGATATTCCCCCAGTTGTTTTTGAAGTTCAAATATAAAAGATCGATATAAAAACGTCCAATGAACGTTTTCTGATCGTAAAATTGAATTTAATGTTTTATAAAAAAAACATTCTTTGGTGTACCATTGTAATGCTTCATCCGATCGATATTTTTTCTCGAAATATTTGATATATTCTAATTCAAATCGATTACCATTGTATTGTTGTTTTAACAGTTGAAGGAATTCATTTTTATCTTCATCAGTTGATTTTAATCTCGAAAGATGATCGATCAAAGCTTGAAAAGAAAAAAATTCTGCGTTTAATCCACTTATTGAATTTCCACCAACAGAAAATATATTAATTGGCAAAGATTCTTCAGTTTTCTTTTCAATTAGATGATCTTCTGTAATCATTGAAACTAGTTCATCCAGACTTGTCACAACACTTTTCACTTTCGAATATTTCGAAGACCAAAGTTGATTTTCTTGTTTATCCATACAATAGATATAAATCGAAATGACTTGTCTCAAATGATGAATTTTAGGAAGAATTTCTCTTCCTAATCTTCCACTAACAATCAAAACTAATCGATCTTTTGATGAAGTTTTCTCAATAAAATCTTGACATTGATCAGAATCGTGAAATTTTTTAAGTTGATTAATAATTGACCGAAGTTTTTGTTCCGTATTTCGACCTTCATTTGTATTTGAATCAAGCCAAATAAGACAAAATGTTTCAGACGACTGATTGCAATCGATATCCGTTAGAATCGCAGTTGCCATTGAAAAATCTTTTTTTAAATGAAGAAATCAAGAGTTGTGTTTGTTTTTTTTCTGCATAAAATGAATTCAAGTGGTCTGTCTTTTTTCAATCGGCAGAATGCTATACAAATATGAAGAACTATTAGTTTCTGAGTTTGTTTTATAATAAAAAGACTGCTTTCCTTTTACGGAGAATCAAAAATTTTGAAAAGAATAGTTTGATCTGTCTTATTTCATCTCAATTTGGTATTTTAAACCGCTTATAGTATCAAATTACATTGCAAAACATCGGATCGAGTTTTCTCGGTTTCTTAAGGGGACCCTCCCCCTCAGAAATCGATTTTCTAAACGGTACATCGGAGGTTCATGAAAATTTCAGGACATGGAAGACTCAATGTAACTCGAGTATGATAAAATTTTCATCCAATCAATTATCATAATTAAAAAGTTATCCACCAAATACTCCGAAAAACAGGGGTTCCGACGCGGAACATTTTTGAGACCAACGATAGCACGGAAAATGACGGGACTAGTTTTAAAATTAAGAGGACATTTATATCTAAAAATTGCCGGAACAGATTTTTTAAATTCGCTTTTGTTCAAATGTAGTGCTCATTTAAATCCGAAAATTGCAAAAGCTGTTTTTTTCGCTTTCTGAAAAATCCATATATCTCAAGAACAATCGCATATTTTGAAAATCTGTTCCGGCAATCTCTAGAGAATTTTTTTCTCTTTCTAATAAAAAAAAAGTTTAAATCAACTCTCATCGGTTGATTAGATAAATGTTCCGCAAGATCGAAAAAGTACGAAAAACTTGAAGCTGAGAAAAACCAATGAGAACATTACTAACTAACTCATGATGTTCTAATGTAAAGATTGGTGGCATGTTATACACCGTTGAATAGAGCGTAAAAAACTCTATCCATTTACGGTATTTTGACACAAAAATAAAAGCGAATATCGGAAATAATAGTCATTTACCGTTGACTGTAGCGTCACCTTTTCATTAATATATAGCCGAGAGAGCATGAAAGAGAACCACATTCTTTTTACTAGTGCTCTAAAGAGAAGCGTCAAAACTGGTCTAAGTTAAGTTGAGTTCATGTATAAATCATACATATTTTGAAAGAGGACACTTCGGGCTATACGAATATGTGGTTTTTAAAAAATCGAACATTTTGAAAAAAAATCAGTTTTCTGAGGGGGGGGTCCCCTTAATACAAATCTCAAGAATTCATATTAATTTTGTGTCTTTCTCTTCCACTAGTAGCAAACTAATATATCGAATAGCTGAAATAACTTGTATGCAAAATAATCCTTGAATAAGCAGAGCTACTTACGAGAAAATGTATTGACGATTTATTTCGTTTCGAAAGTATATGACATGCTGAATAAATATTATAAACACCTGTCCATGCTCTCTCCATCTGTTATGATTTAACCAATGGTATGTTTTCAGCACTCCAATGACTCATTTTTATTGTCAAGTTATGCATTTTGTGGATAATTTTGAAGCAGAACGTTATATACTGTAATTTTGATGTCAAAAAAGGAATTAAATTTCAAACAAAATGAGATACCTTTCATAATTAGCTGTTTTTGCCATTCCACACTCATATCATAGTCTTGCATTTGAGATGTTAGGTTTGCAAGATCATCATATAAATCAATATGTAATGGATCATTTGATGATAATTGAT
>ERZ778027.4172-NODE-4172-length-12806-cov-3.274096_pt1 | contig 12806 bp, 8 predicted proteins | sample MGYA00375757_ERZ778027 | MGnify/ENA primary metagenome ERZ778027 (study PRJEB29350, sample SAMN05389817) | bioreactor metagenome | isolation source: Ammonium sulfate bioreactor | place: South Africa: University of Cape Town | collected 2014-02-18 ... | reverse complement strand
AAGCCGTCGAAAAGCGGGGCATTTACGACCGCACCACGCGCGGGCTTCGCATCTATCTGGCAACGCCGCGTCTGCGCGGGCTTCTTGCCCTCAACCTTGCGGTCGCGGCCGCGAGCGCCATGGTGATCGTCAACACCGTTGTGCTCGTGCAGGCGGAGTTCGGCTTGAGCCAGCGCTCGACGGCTCTGGCGCTCGCTGCCTTCGGTGCTGGTTCGATGATCGCGGCTCTGCTGTTGCCACGGCTGCTCGATGACATGTCTGATCGGAACGCCATGCTGGCGGGCGCGGCCATTCTCGTTGCCGGTCTTTTCGTCGGTGTCGCGATTCCAGGTTACGGATTTCTGCTCCCGCTATGGTTCGCGCTGGGGCTGGGCTACTCGCTGGCTCAAACACCGTCCGGACGTTTGCTCAGGCGATCCTCGCAACCCGAGGATCGGCCGGCGCTCTTTGCCGCGCAATTCGCACTTTCCCATGCCTGCTGGCTGATCACCTATCCGGTTGCCGGTTGGCTGGGTGCCAAGGCCGGACTGCCACTCACCTTTGCCGTGCTCGGACTGATCGCGGCAGCAGCGGTGTTCATCGCGACGTGTCTATGGCCAGCAAGCGATCCCGATGAAATCGAACATACGCACGATGCGCTCGATGTGAACCATCCCCATCTGACAAGCACTGATTCTTTGGATGGTGGGCGACGTCATCGTCATGCTTTCGTGATCGACAGCCATCATCCGGAATGGCCACGTTCGGCATGATCAAGTGCCGCGAACGTGACAGGATTGCGTAACCGAGCCTGCCATGGCGTTTTCTTTTCGTCGTGCAATTACCTGAGAATACGTGTTCATCAGTCTTTCTATTCATGCGAGTGTCCCTGGATTAATGACGAGACAACTGCCGCCGCGAGATGATGGACATTCTACGTGAGATCGCGAATTTCCAACGCGAGATTTATCTCGCTTTTGCGGAGCAGATCAGAGCCATCGCCGCGGGAGGTGGCTGGAACGGCTTATTTGCTTACCTTCCGATGGGCATCCTGTTTGGAGCCGTACACGCGCTGACGCCAGGCCATGGCAAGTCGATTCTGGCGGCCTATCTGGCCAGTTCAAGGCTCGGCCTCATCCGGGGGCTCACGGTTTCACTCGCGGCGTCTTTCACACACGTCGCCTTGTCTGTGCTCATTGTTCTGCTTGCTCTACCTCTGGTCTCCCACTCTTTCTTCGTTCGGCCGGGAGAAGCCCCGGTGTTGGAAGACGTCAGCCGTGGACTTCTGGGTGTGATCGGCCTTTGGATGCTTTACCGAGCCTTCCGAAGACGGCCGCATACTCATGATGTGGGCGAGGGACTTGCTGTCGGTTTCCTGGCCGGTCTCATTCCATGTCCTTTGACGCTCTTTGTGATGACCTTCGCGGTTTCTCGCGGTGTTCCCGAGGCCGGAATCGCATTCGCAGTCGTGATGATGCTGGGCGTGGCACTCACACTCTCGACTGTGGCGGCCGGAACCATTTTATTTCGTCAGAATATGATTCATCTGATGGAAAATCGTGCCGTCTTGCTCGACCGTATTTCGCGGACGCTCGAAGCAATGGTGGGTCTTCTATTGATATCGATCGCAATCTTCGAGCTGTTTGAAAAATAGGCGGGCCTCTCAAAGAATGCCAAACATCTCCGGACGCCGATTTCATAAGAATCGCGAAATGAAGCTTCTACCGCATACTAAAATTCAGCGGCGCTAAAATAGCGGGCGTAAATCACAGATCCAAAAATAACGGCCAAGACGAAGGCAGCCGTTAGTAGGCAGATTAATGTCTCGCGGCTCACAATTTCCCTCCATTTTCTCGGTCTATTCAATGAAACTCGGACCATTCGGGATCGGCCATTCTCTCCATGCTCGTCTGTATCGTCGGTAGAGGGCAGCGTGCGAGCGACCCTCCACCGAAGAACTCCATCATCTGGGCAAGGAAAGATGGCAATAAGTCCCATTGGCCAGAACGCTAAGCATGGCGACCTTCGCCACCGATATGTGCGGTCTCGGTAATGTTCGTCTCGGCGACCAGTGCCCCGTCACGTCGATGGGTCAGGCGGTAGAGTGCTGGTAAAACCAACAACGTCAGAATGGTCGACGAGATAATGCCGCCGATCACCACTGTTGCCAGAGGCCGCTGGACTCCCGAACCTGCACCGACATTGAAAGCCATCGGGATAAAGCCCAGGCTCGCGACAAGAGCCGTCATCAACACCGGCCGTAGACGCGCCAGCGCGCCCTCGCGCGTGGCCGTTGCCACGTCCAGCCCTTCATGACGCAGGCTCTTGATGAAGGAGATCATCACCACGCCATTAAGGACCGCCACGCCCGAAAGCGCGATGAAGCCGACGCCGGCCGTGATGGACAGGGGCATGTCGCGCAGCGCCAGTGCGGCGACGCCCGGACGCTGCCGGCTCCCGCCCATCATCATGGCGACGCCGCCCGTCAGCGCCAACGGCACGCCGGAGAAGACCAGGGCCGCGTCCTTAATCGAGCGGAATAGCGCGTACAGCAGCATGAAGATCAGCAACAGACCGAGCGGAACGACGAGTTGCAGGCGTTTTGATGCTGAGATGAGCTGTTGGAACGTGCCCCCATATTCGACCCAATAACCCGGTGGGATGGTCACCTCCGATTGAACTTTCTCCTGTAGCTCCGTCACGAATGAGCCGAGATCGCGTCCTCGGACGTTGGCGGTGATGACGGCACGGCGCTTGCCATTTTCCCGGCTGATCTGATTGGGGCCGATGATGGTTGAAATGTCCGCCACTTCCGCCAGCGTCACATAACGACGTTCATTTCCTTTCGCTGGCAGAGGGATGCGCAGCCGACCGATGTCGTCAATCCGGCTACGTTGCTCCTCTGGCAGGCGAATGACGATGTCGAACCGCCGGTCTCCCTCGAACATTGTACCGGCCACCGCACCGCCCATGGAAATGCGCACGAGGTCCTGTACATCGCTGACGTTCAGGCCGTAGCGGGCGAGTGCTTTCTTGTCAGGCGAAATTTGCAGGACCGGAAGACCTGTGATCTGCTCGACTTTGCTGTCCTGCGCGCCTTGAACCGAGGAAAGAATTTTTTCGATGGCATTGCCCAGGCGCAGCAATTCATTGAGATCGTCTCCGAACACTTTCACCGCGACGTCCGCCCGGACGCCGGAAATCAATTCGTTGAAACGCATCTGGATCGGCTGGGTGAATTCGTAATTGTTGCCGGGAATGCGCTCCACGGCTTCTTGAATTTCAGCCACGAGTTCCTGCTTGCTCTTGCGAGGATCAGGCCACTCCTCCCGAGGCTTCAGGAAAATGAACGTGTCGGCGACGCTCGGTGGAACAGGATCGGTAGCGATCTCGGCCGTGCCGATCTTGGCTAAGACTTGACGGACTTCCGGAAACTCCTTGATGCGTGCCTCAAGCTGCGTCTGCATCCGGATAGCCTGTTTCAACCCGGTGCCTGGGATACGCAGGGCATGCATCGCGATATCACCCTCGTCGAGATTAGGGATGAACTCGGACCCAAGGCGCGTAGCCACCAGTCCGGCCCAAACGACGAGGCCAATCGATCCTGCCACGATAGCCCATCGCAGCCGCAAAGCGAGATCGAGCAACGGCCGATAGAGTGCCCGAGCGCCACGCATGAACAAGCTTTCCTTCTCCTGAACGCGGCCCGTCACCAGCATGGCCACGGCGGCGGGGACGAACGTGAGGGAAAGGATCATGGAGGCCGTCAAAGCGATGACGACGGTAAACGCCATAGGATGGAACATTTTGCCTTCCACCCCGGTCAGGGCGAAGATCGGTATGTAGACAATGCCGATGATCAGAACGCCGAATAGGCTTGGACGGATGACTTCGGCCGTAGCCTTGCCGGCGAGATCGAAGCGCTCTTCGCGCGTCAGAAGCCGCCCCAGATTATGCTGAGCTTGCGCGAAACGGGTGAGGCAGTTTTCAACGATGATGACCGCACCATCGACGATCAAACCGAAATCCAGCGCGCCAAGGCTCATCAGATTGCCGGACACCTTCCCTTGAACCATGGCGGTGATGGTCAGCAACATGGAAAAGGGAATGATGGCCGCCGTGATCAGGGCTGCCCGGATATTGCCGAGCAATAGAAACAGAACCACGATCACCAAAAGCGCACCTTCGGCGAGGTTCTTTTCGACGGTCGCGATGGTACGTTCTACCAGCGTGGTCCGGTCGTAAACCGGCTTGGCGATGACGCCTGCCGGGAGGGCACGACCAGCCACCTCCAAACGTGCGGCCACCGCCTGTGATACGGTGCGACTGTTTTCGCCGATCAGCATGAAAGCGGTGCCAAGCACGACCTCGCGGCCATTTTCTGTGGCGGCACCGTTGCGCAGTTCTTCACCCAATAGCACATCAGCCACGTCGCCGATGCGAATGGGTACGCCGTTGCGTTGCTCGACAACGATATTGCGCAAATCATCCAACCCATCGGCTTGACCAATCACGCGAATGAGATTCTGCTGGCCATTGCTTTCCACATAGCCAGCTCCGACGTTCGCATTGTTACGTTGGAGCGCGCTGAGAATATCGGAAAGCGTCAGGCCGAAGGCCGTGAGCCGCTGCGGTGATGGTGTAACATCGTACTGACGCACGAACCCGCCAATCGTGTTGACTTCGGTCACGCCAGGAACGTTGCGGAGCTGCGGCCTGATCACCCAATCTTGCAGCGTGCGCAGGTCTTCCGGTGTCCATTCGGATCCATCCGGCTTGCGGGCACCTGGTTTTGCCTCGACCGTGTACATGAAGATTTCGCCGAGGCCAGTTGCGATGGGACCGGGTTTCGGCTCGATGCCTGCCGGCAATATGCTTCGCAACCCCTGCAAGCGTTCGTTGACGAGCTGACGGGCAAAGTAAATGTCGGTGCCATCACGAAAGATCACAGTGACCTGCGATAGGCCGTAACGGGATATGGACCGGGTGTAGTCGAGACCGGGCAGGCCGGCCAATGCCGTTTCGACTGGGAAGGTGATACGTTGTTCTACCTCCAGAGGCGAATATCCTTGCGCCTCCGTATTGATCTGAACCTGCACGTTCGTGATATCGGGTACCGCATCGATCGTCAGGCGTTGAAAGCTCCAGACGCCCAGGGCCGCAGATGCCAGGACGGCCAGCATGACCAGCCAGCGATTGATGATGGAGATATGAATGATGCGTTCAAGCATGGCGCCCTCAATGATCGTGAGAAGCGCCGGACTTCTCGATATCGGCGCGAATGAGATATGAATTATCGGAGACGTAGACCTCGTTGGGCGCGACACCCTCAAGGACCTCGGTCCATTCTTTGCCACGCTGTCCCAGTTTCAACATGCGCACTTCATAGGTATCGCCGACCTTGGCGAAGACGACCGTGAAGTCCCTGAAGCGTTGCAGCCCCCGTGTACGAACCGCGAGCGGCACTCGCCGCGACGCCACCGCGATACTGGCTTCGACCGCCATACCCGGGCGCCAAAGCCCTTGCGCATTGTCAATGTCAGCTTCGACAGCGATGGTCTGAGTTGCAGGATCAGCATTGGGCATGATCCGGCTGACGCGAGCTTCGGCTTTTGAAGTACCGAGCCCACGAACCTCGATTGGCTGCCCGATGGCAATCCGCTCGCCGTCGCGTGGAAAAGCATGAATAGCCGCATAGACCTTGGATGTATCGACGATCACATAGAGCGGCTGTGTGGCCACTTCGCCCACATTTGCATTGCGTTCGGCAATCACGCCGGAGATCGGCGCGGTGATCTGATAGGAACGCAAGCTGTCGCTGGCTTCGATCCGCGCCAGCAGATCGCCTTGTTTGACCGGCTGACCGATCATCTTCGTCATTTCCACGATGCGACCAGCGTACCAAGGGCGGACTTCCGCCCGGCCTTGAGGCAGCAGCATGATCCGGCCAGGAAGATCAACGGTCTCCGCGATGACGGCCGGCCCTGCCGCTTCAGCTCCGATGCCAGCCGCCTCGGCCGCCTCTGCGGTAATGGTCGTACGTCCTTCATAGGACGCATAGGTCCACTCGTGCTGCGTGTCCCCGGAATTGGCGATGACGGCCACATCGAAGGAATGAGGCTCATGCACGACGCCCTCGCCACGCAAGAAATCATCCTTGGGAGTGAAAGAGAACTTGTCGATTCGCCCGCCCAACCGGGTCAGACGCATCTCAAGCCGAACATTTTTGGGGTCTAGCGGCTTGTCGTCGCGATAGGCATAGACATGGAATTCTGGCTCGACGCCGTCTTCGAAGATTGTGACTTCGACAGCGAAATTTCCGGAACGAAGCATGCGACCTCGATGCGGCCCGCGCTCGTAGTCCTCTTGGGCCACCTTCGCGCCGTTACCTTCGCTTTTTTTTCCCGTGGTGAAGGGATTGCATCCGGTGAGTAGAAGTGAGAACGCGAGAATGGAGACGAGCGGGCGTCCGAACGGTTTGGAACTGGTGGTCGTCGGCATTTTCAGCGGCTTCCAACGCGAGAGAGAAGGTTCATATGGCGACCGGTCAGACGATTGAGAGCGGCCATGTCCAGGTGATAGGCTTTGATCGCTTCGATGCGGCGCAGCCGCGCGTCGCTCAGCGTGCGTTGCGCATCGCTGAACTCCACGTAGCTGAAGCCGCCCCGCTCCATACCGTCCCGGATCAAGCGAACGGCGCGCTCGGCGGCGGGCACAACTTCGGCGTTGATGCGTCTGGCTTCCGTCGCATTGGCGACCATGCGTGCCTGGAGACGCGTCAACTCGCGTCTAAGAACCACTTTTGACGCCGCAATGTCGAAGTCGGCCGCACGTTGATTGGCCATGGCCCGATCGATGTTGCCTTGATTGTTGTCGAACAGCGGCAAGGGGATAGAAATGCCGGCCACCAGAGCAGTATCTCGCGTGTCGCCGATATGCCGGACGCCGATCCGAATTGCAGGATCGGGGATGCCGCGCGCACGCTCCAGGGTGACGCGCGCCGCCGCTAGTTCGCGCTCAGTTTCGAGCACGGCGGTATCGACATTGAAAATGGCTTTCCCTTCGGCAGGAGGTGCGACGCTCTCAAAAGCGACGTTATCGGCCTCGAAATTGGCCCCGCCTTTCCAATATCCCGCCAGATTGGCGCGCGCGATACGAGCAGCAGCTTTGCCCTGATCGACGGCGATCTGTTCTAACGCGACCTGCGCTTCCGCTCGGGATTGCAGATAGGTCGGGTCACGGCCGGATTCGGCACGTCGCGCGATTTCGACCTGAAGCTGCCGGGCGATGGCGAGGCGGTCTTCCGCGACTTTGATTTGGGCCGTCGCAGATACGACGTCGATCCAAGCGACCTCCACCTCACGGAAAAGATCGAGCGTGCGCAAGGTGCCACGCATCCGCGTCCCTTCGAGTTCCGATTGGGCTACCGCCGTGCGTGCCTCACGCTTGCCACCCCATTCGATGGGCTGTTGTACATACAGCGTGGTTTGTGGCGCACGCATCCCTCGATACGTTCCCGTTCCGGCGAAGTTCTCGATATCGGCGCCTACAGTCGGGTTGGGGCCACGCCCCGCCTGCCTGATGCCGGCCTCGGCGCCTTGAATCCGCGCAATGGTGGCGGATGCTCCGAAATCGGACGCGAGCGCTCGGACAAGAGCACCGCGCATAGAAAGAGGTTTGGCGGCGGCAACACCGACCAACGCTCCATAGATGGCGAGCACCAGCGTCGCATCGAGCATGAGCCGACGCGCACGCGTGCTCGCACCAAAAGTGCGATCAAACATGATGAATTCCTGATACCGGCGATAAGCTTTGCGAGCCGGAAAGGCTCACACGGCGTCGGCGATCAGGCTTTGGGAGGTCGATCCGGAGCGGTAAAATCGCCTGTTGGAGCGGATTCAGAACTCGGCGCCGCCTTCGCGACTTGCCGGAAGTCCATACTCTCAATCATAGGCGAGGCAGGGACGAGGACCATCGTGGCCACATCGTCCATATGGACATGAACAGCGGCGTGATCTGGTTGCGCAGCGTGGTCGTCGTCATCCATAGCGAGAATGAGCGATCCCGCTAAAGCGCGGGGCTCATGCTGCAATTCCAACCCGTGCTCAATTCTATCGAATAGAACGATGGTTGACTGGATGCAGAATAGGCAAGCCAGGGCAACGCATAGCGCGCCCATCGTTCGCCTGATCCGGTCCAGTCGAGCAATCACATTCAATCTCCGACCGCCAGCCTATAGCATGCAATCGCGGCGCGGAAAACGGTGCAATTCGACGCGGTCCAGTATGAAGTTTAGGTAACTACGTCGTATCGGCGAAACCTGCCGCGGCCGCCTATCGTCACCTTCGCTATCTTGCTGGAGAAAACTGCGATCTGGTTGAATACATTGTCAGGACCAGCCAAAGCATTAGCCAGACAGTCGAAAACTTCAAGGTTTCCGGTATGCAAGGACACGTAAGTTCGGGCAGATCTTCGCCCAGCAGGCTGTCTCCATCGGCCTGCTCCTTTGCGTTTCCATGTCCGCCGACGATAAGGAAGCCGTTGATGCCAGAGCGCGGACCCAAGAAGCCGATGATACCGGTAGAGAGGATGATGATAGAAAACGGGATCGCGAAAAAAATGCTTATAAATGCCGTGGCCGCCAGAAGTTGCATCGTCCGCTGTTTAGCGCGCGCTTGCCAACCCGCACGACCGCCTGAACGACGATCGGCAGGACGGCTGCTTCAGGCCAAAGAAGAAGGCCGCGATAAAGGTCACATTGGCAAAAAACGGTATAGATATAGCTCAGCGCCATGATAGAAGCGGCCGAGTATTCGATGCATGAGCCATCCGATTTAGGTGGCCCATTTCTGCGCCTCGGGGCCGGGGAAAGCATGCAGTAGTTGAGCGCATGCAGAAGCGGCTTTCGGAACTCCAACACTTCTCTTCCACGAGAATACGATGCATCACGGCGATCTGCCCGGCCGGCGCACCGAAACTCAGTGCCGCGACCCTCAGCCATATCCAGAACGCCTCCTGGATTGAAACGCCCTGGCTGTCGGCGTTGTTTTGCACCTGCGCATCCATGTCAGGCTCCAATTTTACTCAAGGGTCAGTTGCATGTCGTTGCTGGCATCGCGGCACTAGCGATAAAAACGTCATAAGGCAGCAGCCCCGCCCCAAGCTGTTTAGATCATCTGAGAACATGCGCGAGAGCTCCAAGGAAGTATCAAGCAGGGCGGTCGCCTCCGGTACGAGATCAAGAGGGGCGGTGTCAGCAGCGCGCACCATATGTGCCGGCTTCTCCAGGGGGCCGATCGAGAGATCTCATTCGGCGAGCATCGTATCGAACGTACATAGCTCGTCCCGGTGGCCCCAGAATACGCCTTGAACGTCGAAAGGTGTCGCGCCAAACTGTCCGGGAACATCCGCGACGCCTGACGGTGAGACGAATAGAAAGACCGTCTGTCGGTCAATGAAGCGTCTGATCAGCCAGGGGCAGGCGATGCGATTGATCTTCGGCCGGACGCGCGTCACCCATAAAGTGCGGCCCATGTCCTAGAAACAATATCGTCCTTCACAAATTGCTGTCGGCGATGGCGTTGGCCTCGACTGGTGCAGAAGCTCGTTAGGCTGCTTCTACTGCTGCCAAAGTACGTTTGTCCTATTCTTAACTGTTGGCGCGCTGGAGCCGGAGTGTAGCGGCAATAAGTACGACGCTGGGACGTAATTGTCGGAAAAACTGGGTTCTTCCTTGATTGCCACAATGACTATGTTCCTCGCTCTAGTGAGTACGTTGATCATCAGTCATCAGGTCAGGGACTTTAATATTTTTGGGCCTATAGCTAGGGTTTTGGCTCTCGCGTCAGCGGCGGAGGCAATTGGTTTTAACCCGGCTTCTTCAATATCTGGCTCCTTTTGGGTCGCTTGGGTAAGCTTGCCGGCGATGGTTAGGGCGTATCGACCCAAGTCTCCTTTTTATCTCTGACGTCTATTGTTGTGCGGCCGGTCGCTATGGCGTACGCCGGCACGGTCATTTGCTTCATCGACGAAAATGCGCTCGCCGGCACCATCAAGATCGTCATATTGCCCGCTTCGTAGTGACCAGAAGAAAGAGGCGAGAGCGACACCGCCCAACAGTAAGGCGAGCGGAACCAGAAAGACGAGACTGCTCATTCGGCTGTCCTCCATTGCATGGTCTTGGGCGGTTCCGCCGCTGCTGGAGATTGCCTTGGCGGCTTATCGGCAGTTAGGCGTAGCGCATTGGCCACGACGATGATAGACGAGAGCGACATAGCCAGTGCAGCTATCAACGGCGTCACATGGCCGAGGATGGCGATCGGCAAGGCGATGGCATTATAGGCAATAGCCAGCGCGAAATTCTGGCGCATCAGTCGGCCGGCCTCTAGCGCTACCCAATGGGCGAGCGGTATGGCCGTGAGATCGTCGCGCAGAAAAACGAAATCGGCGGCATTGCGCCCGACGTCGGCGGCGCTCACCGGCGCCATGGAGACATATGCTGCGGAGAGCGCGGGCGCATCGTTGAGGCCATCGCCGATCATCAGCACCTTGCGTCCACGTGCGGCGAGGGCCGTCAGCCGCTCTACTTTCTCTGCCGGCAACAAGCCCGCCGCACGATCTGGGATGGCGAGGCTATCGGCGACGGTTGCGACAGCGATCGCGGTGTCACCGGAGAAGATCTGCAGTTCGAGGCCATCGCCGCGAAGAGCGTCGATGGCGGCGCGCGCGCCGGGGCGAAGCCGTTCCTCGAAACGGTAGGTGGCAAGCGGGCGCCCCTGGACGGAAAGCACAGTGCCCGTGGTTTCAGGTTGCGATGGCACGGCCCAGGCGCCGCGTCCGAGCCGATAGAGTTTGCCGTCGTGCCAGCCTTCGATGCCGAGCCCGGCATGTTCACGGATGTTGGACGGAGCGGGCGTATTCACATTGTCGGCGAAGAGTGAAAGCGCGCGTGACTGTGGATGTTTCGAATGGGCGCCGAGCGCCGCTGCGATGGCGAGGGTGCTTCGATCGAGCGAGGCCGTCTCACAGAGTTGCACGTCGGGTGTCGTCAGCGTGCCCGTTTTGTCGAAGACTGCCGTATCGATCTCTGCCAGCCGCTCGATACCGGAACCGTCTTTCACCAGAATTCCGTTTTCAAACAGGCGCCGGGCCGCCATCACCTGCACGATAGGCACGGCCAACCCCAGCGCGCAGGGACAGGTGATGATCAGGACGGCAATGGCGATGGAAATCGCGCGATGCCAATCACCCGTCACCGCCATCCAGCCCAGGAAGGTCAGGAATGCCGTGGCGTGGACAACTGGTGAATAGAGGGCGGCCATCCGGTCGGCGAGCCGCCGATAGCCCGCTCGCCCGCCTTCGGCGGCTTCCATCAATCGTACCATTTCGGCCAGAAAGGAGTCCCGTGCGCGGGCCGTGGAGATCATGGTCAGGGGGCCGGTCAGATTGAGTGTGCCGGCCTGGATGGCCTCGCCGGGCGCCATCGGCCGTGGCACGCTCTCGCCCGTGGCTATGGCGCAATCGAGCTCGGAGCGGCCATCGATCACGACCCCGTCGACAGGAATCCGATCGCCCGCCGCGAGCGCGATGCGCATCCCAGGCTCTATATCGTCGATAGGCAGATAGTCTCGGCTCCCGTCGTCACGCAGGACCATGGCCCCGCGAGGCGTCAGGCGGATGAGACCTTGCACGGCGGCGCGGGCTTTTTCCCGCATCACGTGATCGAGCGTCCTGCCGATCAGCAGAAAGAAAATCAGCGACGTTGCCGCATCGAAATAGGCATGTGTGCCGTGATTGATCGTATCATAGAGGCTCAGCGCAAAAGCAAGACTGACGCCAATCGAAATCGGCACATCCATATTGGTGCGGCCGCTCCTCAAGGCGCTCCAGGCGGAGACGAAGAAGATCCGTCCGGAGTATACGAGACAGTGCAGGGCGAGTGCCGCCGAAATCCAATGAAACGCCTGGCGCGTTTCGGGCTCGGCTCCGGACCAGATCGAGACCGAGAGCAGCATGATGTTCATGGCGGCGAAGCCGGCGACCGCGAGCGCACGGATCAGCCGAGCGAGTTCCGCATCCTTTTGCTCTTCCGCCACCTCGAATACATGGGCTGGGAAGCCAAGCGCTGCCAAGGTTTCAATGATATTCGGTGCCTGTTCGCCACGCCATTTCACGCTGGCGCGCCGGGTTGACAGGTTCACCCTGGCGGCCTCGACGCCAGGCAGGTGTAGCAGCCCGCTTTCCACCGTGCGGATACAATGGGCGCAGTGCACGCCCGGTACCGAAAGGTCGGTCTGATAAAGCCCTTCGCCCAGCACTCGGCTTGCCAGGCGTAGCTCGTTCGCTCCCGGCGAAACGTCTCCCTGGACGAGTGGGACGCAGCAGCTCATTTGATCGCTCTATACGCATGCCAAGTGGCGTGGCCGAGGAGCGGAAAGACGATGATCAAGCCAATGAGCGCCGTCGCCAAGCTGACGAGGAACAGGGCCAGTACGATCAGCCCCCACATCAACATGACGGGAAGGTTGTTCCACACGAGTGAGATGCTTGTGCCCATGGCGGTGAACGCATCGGTGTTCTCGTCGAGCAGCATCGGCACGGCGAACACGCTGATGGCGAAGGAAAAAGCGGCGAACAGGCCGCCGACGGTCGTGCCAACTATCAGCATGCCCCAGCCTTCCGGTGTCGTGATAAGCATCTGGACGATGTGATTGAAGCCTGGAAAGGCCACCAGCCCGAAGAACAGCGCGTAGATCAACACGGCGGCCCGCATCCACACCAGCATCAAGAGGCAGAGGATGGCGCCGGTGAAGAGGACCTGGGGTCCC
>ERZ778027.4168-NODE-4168-length-12816-cov-10.753233_pt1 | contig 12816 bp, 8 predicted proteins | sample MGYA00375757_ERZ778027 | MGnify/ENA primary metagenome ERZ778027 (study PRJEB29350, sample SAMN05389817) | bioreactor metagenome | isolation source: Ammonium sulfate bioreactor | place: South Africa: University of Cape Town | collected 2014-02-18 ... | reverse complement strand
TTCTTCATCAAAGCGAATTTGTGCACTGATATCTTGTTGATCAACTGTGTCAACACGAATTTGTTCATCAATGTTATCCATATCCATGACAGTAAACTGATAAATGAAATAGTTATTGTAGCTAAATTAAAAAAAATATATGTATGTTTAATTTTCTTTTAGAATTATCAATTCAAAATTTATCGTTTGTCAATATAAAGACGAATTATAAAAATCAATATCACATGTACAAAATAACTTGTGAATAACTGTGACAACTAATTTTCTATTAAAACCATTGTTCTGGAATTTTACTGTTTCTAGATCGATAAACTACCTATATTGACTGGGGAAATCCTTAACCTGCGAGTACGAATTCTCTGACTCGACTGCGATCTTGCTGACGTGTTTAGTCGAAATACCATGGGGAAAAATACATCGGCAATTGTTTACCGATCAATGATAATTGAATGTTGGTTCTTAAGAAGATGATTTTATTAACACTCGCAATGTAGGAATTTCTTGGGAAAAAAAATGAATGTCAATCTGTTTATCTTTACGAAAATTATCAAAACTTAAACTTATGCTAATTAAAGTAATCAAAGAGTACAATTATAACGAAATTAGTCTATATCTGTATCTGGCTTTTCAATCTCGAAGTAAACATAAACTAGTAAATTTCATTTTCATATTCTCTACAACCATACTTTGATGCTTTCATATTCATAGAGGAAATTTTTTTTCTTCTTCAGCCAATAGAAGAACGAAGAAATCATGACAGACCACTAGCGCATTACATTTGATTGGTTTATACGTATTTGGAGAAAGAGAAGAGAAGAGAGCATAGATTGAATCTGATTCTATCATTCGTGTTTCTTCGTAATGATTAATTTAAATCGTTTTTTTAAACATGAATTTATGTTATATTGAGAATTAATCACATATATCATCGTTAGCTTATACCCTTGTAGATTTTATTTTGAGAAAGCTACATTTCATCATTGATTTATTGAATTGTAAATGATAAAGACTCGTTATATTAGCAAAGAAAAAAAAAGAATGGTGTATAAATGCACGTAAATCGACACACTAATAGCATTATTTCACGGATCCGAACCGAATAATTCGATGTTTATAATCAAATCAACTGAGAGATCATATAGTTTTTTTTATTTGATTCAATTTTGATTTCTTTTAAAAAAATAAATGATAATTCGTTTCATACATTTCCTGTTGAATTGATTTATTGAATTTTTGATCAGCTTGAACCAGTGAATATTCTTCTCTCAGTTCGAAATGTTTGTATTCGATTTAATAAAGTTCTGAAGTCTGATTATAAATATCGAGCTCGAAGAGACGAGACAACTTCTGTCTCTTAGACATGGACAATTCTTGATTTATGTTTCAAAAGGTTTTAATTACATGTGATGAATTAAAAAAGTTATCTGATATCCTCAAGAGGGTAATATGAGTAGCAAATATTTCAATTATTACTAATTAAAAAAACGATTTTATTATAAAGAATTACGACATTAGAACTCTCATGGAATAATATTCATGATCAAAACATAGAATATATTGCTACTCTACTGTGTTGCTGTGTAAGCATTGAAAAATAACAAGTGCAAAATATCTAACGGATGCTTTAAGAAGTATAATCATTAATATAGATATTTAGCAAATATGATTGATTTCTTTATAGTCATCATTATATTTGATGTATAGATACTCAATACACTTGAACTTGCAGGAAATCAATTAAATGATATCCGTGCAGAATACTTATTAGCAATTGCTTTAAGACGAAATACAGTTTTTTTGTTTTCTAGGAATTGACTAGTATCTGTTTCGTTCCTGTGCCATAACACTGGCTGTCGGTCTAGTGATGCCTCTATGATGATGTGTGCAGATGTCACTTTTGAAAAGTTATTGGAAAAAAACTAATTAATAAAAAGAAACGAATTTTTTCTCGAATAAATTTATTCGAAAACATATTAAGTCGATTAGAAATCAAAGTAAATTGAAAATAAAAATTCAGTAGAGTGTTCTTTGTCCGTTGATCATGGCTGTTGAATCAACAACAAAAACAACAACAATACTCATAGAGAGAGAAAGAGGGAGAGAAATAAATAAATAAACGAGTTCATATTTTAGATTTTTTTTGTTGTTTTAAAAAGAAAACGTTTGTTTCGTATTCAATCTCTTATGAACATTCAAATCTGCTTGAGTTCGTTAAGCGAACTAAGATTATGACGACAACTACAGAAACATATCTTTCAACACAAACATCATTCACAAATGAAACAAATACTACAACTACTAATACAAATAATGAAGATCAATCATCAACACTTGCTGCTAATGTGACAATTGATGAACTTGTTCAATCATGTTGTAGTGAAGTATTACCATCATCTAGTCAATTGAATAGTAGTAGTAGTGCTTCACCAACACATCTCGTACGATTTGTTCATTCACAATCGTCACTTGTTAGTCAGATAGATGAACAACAACGTCCACCATCTGAACAAGGTACTACCACAACAAATTCTTCATCTAGTCATGATACACCTGTTAAACAACAGCCACCATTAATCAATGTCACACGTTTACCATCACCATTTCAACCGAAAACTATCATTGAATCAACGAATTCAATGCAAAATACAACTAATTTAAGTAATATTACAGCTAATAATATTAGTGTGAATAATTATAATGTTAATATTCATACGACTAATGTTCAACAACAGCCAACAAACATTTTAAATACTGAACTTGGCACGAAAAAATGTCAATTCAATGAAAAACAAACAACAGAAATTGTATCACAAATTCTGAAAAATATCAAAGAAGTCGATGAACATCAAGTGAATACAACAACAACAACGACAACCAATTATAATATTCATATCGATTCATTTAATTTTTCATCATCAACAAATAATACTGATCAACAGAATTCAACGTTAACAAAAAAATCTCGTGTTAAAAAAGAAGCGAAAGCTCTAACGAAAATCATCGTTAAAGATGAATCGCTATCGCCGAATTTTTCTCGGAGTAAGAAAACAACGAAAAATTCACATTTAAATTCGCAAAATTCGGATTATATACCTGTACCATATGGTTGGCAAAGAAGAATCTTAGGTTCAGATATTGTTGTTTATATTAGTCCAACAAATGCAATACTTGACTCATTAGATGCTGTAAGACAATATTTAGAAAATCCGACAACATGTAAATGTGGTTTACAATGTCCGTTAATTGTTGAGAAAGTTTTCAATTTCGATCTGTCAATTAAATCGAAATCTTGGGAAGTTACACAAGTACTCGAAGGTACAAATTGTCGACAGAAATCGAATATCCTGGAAATGGCAACATTGACAAATTGTATTGATTCATTTTGTGAAAGCGAACAAAAGTCTGGCAAACGTCGAAAACGGACCCATACAGAATCAACCAATGGCAATGTATTTGTTTGTGCATCGAATTCATCGAATATTCTTCAAACAACAAATCATGAATCGGTCGTATTTGTTAATAATACTGGTCAATCATCAGACAGTAATCCGTCGATGACATGGACACCGGTACAGCAAACGAGTTTAACACCACCGTCGAAACGACCACGTGGTCGACCGCGTAAAACAGCTGTTACACCGCCTGTCATCGCTCAATTAGCTGCTAAACCTTCTCATGATTCGTCTCATTTACAAACTCAACCCGTTCCATCATCGATTCTTTCTCCTCCCGCTTCAGTTTCTTCGACATCTCAAACTAATCTTGTTCATAGAAATTCAACATCACCATCAACACATATTCGTTATCTCAATGATAATGTTCTTACGCCATCGTCAACAACAGATACGAATGTTATCGCTCGAGTACCGTCACTATTCGAACAAGTTAAAAATACGACGAATGAATCAACATTTGCTGTTCTTTCGGGCGTACAAAACGTTCTTCTATCACCGAATCGAGATTCGAATAATAATAATAATAATAATCCCAATCCAGCCAAACGAGTTCGTCTCGAATCAGCATCATCGATTGTATCAACAACGGGCAAACCAGTGACATTAAATGTGAACGCATTGAAACCTGATTTCGTTCGTTCGCCATCAGCTGCTCAAAAACCTTGTTCAATAACACCGAATCAAATCGACGTTATTTCTCTCATGGGTACAACTAATCAAACGTCGTTGATGGTAACCAAAACAGCACCAAAGATGATTGCACCAACACCATCGACGACGACGACGGCGACAACAAATGCCGATGAATATTCAACTGAATCATCATCATCGGTGGTGGAATCATCTCAACCATTGATGATCGATTTTAATGATCCATCAACAACAAATTTTCTTCTTTCTGCATTGGCATCAGGTGCGTCATCGGATTCGAATGCTATTGTTAATCATCTCTTTCAAAAAGCTCAAACACAACAACGCAATCAAACATCATCACCACCATCTCAATCGGCACTATTATCAACAGCAACAATCAAGAAAAAACTACCAATCATTACATCAGCTGGACTGAAAAATTGTACAGAAACAACGAATCTTTTACCAACAAATCGTCAATCTGTGGTACTACATGTTCCCACAACAACGACAACGACGACGAATTCAACCGATTTAAATCAACAAACTCAACAAATTATTTTTAGTAATAATAATGAAGAAAGAAAACAATCACAACCACAACAAATCTTCTTCATTAATAATAAACCTTATGTTATTCAACAAAAAATCCCATCAGATCAACCATCTCAACAACGATTGATTCTTACACCATCGATACCACAAACCGATGAGTCAACTGTTCATTCAACTCGAACAATCGCTCCCAATAATCATAGTAACAATCAATCGACTCTCGACGATGGTGGCAATTGCCTTGTTGTCAATGGTGTTGTCGAACCTCGAACACTCAGTACACTTTTGAAAGGTTTAAATCCTTCGCCATGTTCAGGTGTCGATAATATCATTGATACAATCAATCGTTTTGAACATACGACAGCAATTGCACAAAACGACAATAATCTTCTACTAAAATCCGTTCGAACAACAAATAAAAATAGTCCAGCAAAGAAAACCAATGCCGATAAACCTGCGCCAAGACGTCGAACGACGAAAAAAGCCAAACAGGAAGAACAACAACAGCAGCAGCAACAGCAACAAGTACAAGTAGCAATGATAGCACCACAACTACCGTCGAGTTCGGTTCCTGTGCCCATTCAACCGATTGTCACTGATCAACATCAATGGCAAACCGATTTCAATTCATTCGACTTTTCGACACCATGGGGTGGTGATACGAATTTAAATTCTCTTTTATTAAATGATGATTTCGATACGGCTGCATCATTTGATGATGTCAATTTCGGAGATTTCGAACCGTATATGAATGGAAATCCGAATGGTAATGTAAATGATACGGCATTGCCATCCTTATTTGTTAAGCCATTACCGCCAGACACATTACCAAGTGTTGATCATCTTTTACCTTAGAAAAAAAACAACAAATCTTCTTCTCCTTCTTTTCGCATATTGTGATATTTGTCTACATTGTAAAAACACACACACACACAAACACACAAACAAAATAATAATTGCACGCACACATACATACGGATGGATGATACTCACTTTCAAATATCTTTATCATCTCAGGCTAATGCTACGTTCATTTTCTTTTTCTTTATGTCTTAAATATGTACATTTAGTTCTGTAGTTTACTTCTGTTGATCTGAGAAGAGAAAAATCCAAAACCAATATTGTTCTGTTTTTTTTCTCATTCATCGTTTCATATTTCATTTTTTCTCTTTCTCTCTCTCTCCTTTACGTGCGTGTAAGTGTGCAATTTATCTGTACTCATATTTGAAGTCCCACCTGTTCCTTTCCTTCTCCTCCTCCTCCTCCTCCTCTAGTCTCTTTCGGCCTTTCTTATTTATATATTTTTTGTTGTTTGTACAGTGTCAATTCTTCTTCATGCAATATTACGCTCGTATATACATATTTATTTGTGCCTTGCCTCCACTCTTGAATGATATTTTGCGTTCCTAAGATTGTTTTCTTCATAACCGAATTTGTACAATGTTCATATTCTTATTTGTATGTATGCCGTGTCGTTCAATCAAATTTCTTTACCTTCTTCTTTTTCGTTTAATCAATTTCTTGACAACAACAACAACAACGACGACGACGATGACGAAAATTTCGAAAGCAAAAATCACAAAAAAAAAACGTTTCTTGACTTTATTTCAATGTGTGCGTGTGAGTGTATTTCAATTTAATACAATAATGGACTTTTCACAATTTCTTTTTTTGATTAAAAATCTCCTTTTTTTTTCTTGATCTGAAAAGAACGAAAAAAAAAACGTCGAAGACAAATCTAACTTAAGATTTATCTGAGAAATTTTTTTTATTTTCATTCTAGATGGGTAATGGTATAACATCAGTGAATAAAAAACATATATCCGGTGGGTCACAACCGCCCGGTGCGAGAAAAATCGTCGTCATTCCCTATCAAAAATGGATCTACTACGATGCACGACGTTTCGGACATTTCAATCAATTTAGTACCGACAGTGGTTGTGAAATACTTTCCAATAACAATACAATCTTATCCGTTTTGCCTTCGCTCTCATCGAGTTCATTTTCGACTCCGACATCATTCGTATCGACGTCATTATCATTGACAAATGATTTCATCGTTCAAACGAAAACACAACTAACATCTGCATCAGTTCCATCGTCAATTTCATTTCTAACAAATAAATCGAATAATATTCGAAATAATAATAACAATCCATCGGCATCAGCTCTTGTCGGTTCAGCAATGACACTTTCGAGTTCATCGTCACCGGTGACTTGCTCATCGATTGCACCGTCGAATGATCTCGAATCTCGACGTTTACATCCGAAACCGATTTCGTATATAAACGGTCGATTTTTCAAAAGTTTAACACGTCTCGGCGATGCACAATTCATTCTCAGTGAACATGGCGAAGACGATATTATTCTAACTGTTCCATCGAATATCGAACGTTATCGAACGAATGATAATACAGTTCGAGAACGTATACATCGTCTCAATCGTGTGATTGCATGCTGTGACGAATTCATTGTCTTTCAACTCTGGAAAGGAAATAATGAAGTCGAAATCTTTGTTTTCGATCGGCCTGTTCCAACGGACTCATTCGACAGTCAAATATCGCCCAAAAAGTGTACATGCCTTCATCGACGAACTCAACGACCACAATCATCGCCAATACCTCCGCCTCAATCGTCGGACTCAACTGCACGTACGAATACGCCGAATCGACATAGTTCGTTGATGCAAACAGCGACTTTGAATGCGTATCATCTCAGTGAACCTCAACGTTCGCCGATTAAATCTTGTTCGTTGTTGAACGAAACCGAAGATCGATTCGATATGGAAAATCAACCATATGAATTCGTTGATAATACCAAAAAAGTCTCCTTTCTCACCGGTTCAGCACGTTGTACATTAGTATCGAGTTCAACTTCGACTTCTGCAAATACACCGATTAATCCAGCGAACATATCATCATCGACTATGTCAAGGCTTCGATTCGGCAAATCGAACATTCGGTAAACTAAAACATTTCTCTCTCTCTCGAATCACATGATTTTCTCTTTCTGTTCAGTTTCAATTCAGTAAGTACACGTTCACATTCAGTTTCCAATACGAACGATTTAACAATGAATAAAAACTTTCAACAACATCGTTCTACGCCTTATCTATCATCACTCGTATGCAATTGTATGGACAATAGCGATCCGGTACTTTTATCATCGACATCATCGCCGAATTTCTCTCTCTCGTCATCATCATCAACATGGAACAGTCGAATCGTACGAAAACTCAATTCCGTTGCTCATCGTTTCAATGCACGATCGTATGCGTGTTTAATATCACCTGATCGAACGAAACTACTAATCACACCTGATTACGAAGATAAACATTCGTATAGCCATCAAACACATGAAGTCACAGTCATTTTTGATATTAAAACCTATGCTATACTTCGTATAACACCGGCTCGGTATGATCAACGATTTGCATTCGATCCACGTTATGGCCATTCGCGTCTAGCAGAATTCGATACTGTCCGAGGACAAATAACTGATATAACAAAAGATCGTGTTCTTGTCTGTTCGAATCATACATTGAAAACGAAGGTTTACCGAGTTGAATATACCAACGATGGACATTTAATTATTGTTCTATGCACACGTACGTACTCCTCCTCATTCATATCATATAATTTCCTTTGTTTTTTTCTAGTTCCAATATTCCAACGTGTTAAACGTAATTATTTCTTGTATATACTCAATTCATCGACATTATTACACACGCGCAGTATTATCGACTATCGTGGTCCATTTTTTTCTCCATTTGTTTTTACAAATGAATTTTCACTTTTATTTAATATTTATCCATCATTATCGAATTGTGGTTCGACATTAGCTGTTCTCAAAAATATCGAACCATCATCGAATGTACGTTTAATTGAAGTTTATTCATTGCCATATACATGTACAACATTGAAAGAAGTAACACGACGAAATATTTTACGTTATGTCGATCGAAAACAAATCAAACTCTTACGTTTGCCCGACAATTTAAAAGCTTATCTAGCTTATAAACCACAATACACTTGAACAGTCATCAATATCTAATCTTATTTTTTTCTTTCTTTCTTTCTGTTGCTTTCTAGTCATTATTTCATCTTTGTATTTTCATGTCACTCAAAATCCTTTTTGTAATAATCATACGTTTTTTTTTCGCTTGCAATGAATCTTGTTTTTACTTTCTCATTGAAACATCCTTCTTTTTCTGTTGTCTTTTTTTGTGAGAATGCTCTATTTTTCGTTGCTCTTGCATGAGTTCACTTATAATAAAAAAAAGAAAATTATTTAAAGAACACACACAATGACCTTTTATGACGATAAACGCTTTTGACGTATCAAAAAAAAACAACATCGATGCGTCTAGATTGGATTCCATTTGTGTTCATTCTAACCTCGAATGGAGGTCATTGAAGATAATTCAACATTTAATAGCACTGATGATGATCATTATGCTTATGTTCTGGTTTTCCCCGACACCTTTCGATTTTGGTATTTTCTTCTCTTTGAAATCATATCTATTCCTTCTTATTTGATTATTTTCATTTACATTTTTGTGAACAAATCTGAACGACAAGCACTTCATAATCATTCGATTCTTGTTGTACTATTCTTTGGTTTTTGTCTTGTAACATTTGATTATACATGGGTATTAGATAGCATGCAACACAACGGTAGACCATGGTTACAAAGTACTATATTATGTCAAATATGGTGGTTCCTAGACTATGGTTTTTATAGTGGTTGTACTGTTGTTTTAGCATGGAGTTCATTTGAACGGCATATTCTCATATTTCATGCTGATCTTGTTCGAACAACACGAAAGAAAATTTTCATTCATTATCTACCTTTGGCCGTTCTTTTACTTTATTTGAACATCTTCTATATTTATATATTGTTTTTTCCACCGTGTGAAAATTGGTATGATTTTACTTCAGTAATGTGCGGAAGTTATGCTTGTTATTTGGATATTTCGTATTTATCCAAATGGGATACTATCGCTCATGGTATCGTACCAACTCTTCTTATTACATTTTTCAATTTAACGTTATTGCTTCGCGTGCTTTGGCAAAAACGTCATCGTCGACAAGACTGGAAAAAATGTCGAAACATGACAGTTCAACTCCTATCAATCTCTGCACTGTTTCTTTCAATAGATTTATCAGCATCAATTATTCTCTTGGGACAATCGTTCGGTGATCCTTATTGGGCTGTCTTGGAACTGTCCTATTTATTTTTCTTCGCGACTTTGATTCATTTTTTGTTACCACTAATTTGTTTAGCGTGTATGCCTGACAAACGGAGAAAACTACGAACACTTTTCGCACGGCATCAATCAACGGTGACGATGCCTTTGACAATATCTCAACGCAGTCGACATCCTCCTCAATAATTTTTTGTCCAGTAGTGTGGAAATAAGAAAATGTGCAAACGTGCGTTATGTATTATGTGTTGTCAGTGTTTTGAATAAATTTCAAAGATGTCTTCAAGCATGCATAACTTGAAAATCAAGGCTAAATATATTTAATAGGTTATGAAAAAAAACGTTCTGTTAGTTTGACACGATTAGAATTCTGGAAGATACGTCATTTTGTTTGTTAATAATCATCATCATTATTATAATAAGAATATGGATTATTATAACGTGATTGATTTGTGTTCAAATTGAAAATTTGTCCGGATTCGCACTTTTCCCAAATATCATCTTTATACACATCTTGATCGAGCCAAATAGTAATCCATTCTGCTTTACGATGAAATAGAAACGTCACGATTCTTCGTAAATCATAGTCAAACTTTTTCTTTTTATAATCATCGTTCGATTCATTTCCATTGGACAGAAAAGTCAAACTATGAAGTTTAGGAAAATAAGTGTTTAAAATCGGAACATCTGATAGATTTAATGGAGTAACACGTAAATGTTCAACGTTGGGAAATACCGTCGAAAGAGTATTTGCATGATCCTTACTGAAAGGATATTTATCCATGGCTAGATCGATAAAAGTCAATTTTGGAAAACTTGGTAAAGATGCTGATTTAAGAATATTTAATGCACTGCCAGTCATTTTAATAGATCGAAGATTTATCATTGAAGGTAAAATATTTGAAAGATATTTCGTAGTATTTCGCACAGCTGAAATATCGAGATGTTTGATATGCGAGAAAGCAATACGTTCTTGCATTAACGCGAAAATCGTATCATTGATTTCATTGATGATAAGATTTTCAACATTATTCAGATTTACTGTGAAAACGTCTAAAGAAAAAACGTCGAAAGAAAAAATGTCGAAAAAAAATATAAAAAAAAAAAATGTCGAGAGAAATAACATCGAAAAGACCCCTGCCCTCACCCTCACCCTTTTTTTTCGATATTATTGCCTTCGACATTTTTATTTTCGACTTTTTTTTTTCGACGTTTTTTCTTTCGATGTTTTTAATACATACCATTATCATTATTCAGATCACATTTTTGTGCTAATGATTCCGAAATTATGACATTTGTAATTTGATTTGCTGGATGAAATCGAATATTTTTCTCTTGTCGTTTAGGTAATACATACCATTTCTCAGCAAACATACGTAAATCGTCTGCACTTGAATTTTCTAGACTACCTAAATAATATTGATCATTGCTACTTTCGTTTTCACCTGCATGTTTTTTCAAAATAATATTAAAATCTTTTCGTTCCATCCAAAATGGTATTTTAATAATTTCGAGTATATTTTCCTCATCTCCATCTTTGAGATAGAATGAATTATATTGTAAAGTAAAGTAAATTAATTTAGTTAGATTAGTTTCCACTAAATTTTCCCAAATTGTAACATCAAATGATGAATTATCGATTCGCACTTCCAAACGACGTAGAAACGGTGTCAATTGAAACATTGAATTAATCGAGTCTCGAAGTGATGTTGTATCACCGTTGATTTTTAAAATCATTGTTTGCAATTTCGACATTTGAATAACTTGTTGTATTTTAGGTTCTTTTGCTGTATAATAACGACGATATCGATTTGCTTCTAAGGTTAAATCAACATATTTAAGACCAGATGCACATTGAAATATATAACGAGCATTTTCGAAATCACAATTAACTCCTTTCAAAGTTAAATATTTAATATTCGAAGAATAATCGGCTAATGATTGCCAATCTATTCGTTCCATTGTACTGTTGCTAATAATAGAAAGTTGTTTCAATGTTTGCATACGAAATAATTTGGGAATAATTGAATCGAAAGATCTTAACGATTCGGTTCCATTGATGACAATCGATAACGCACGTAAATTAGTTTTGGTTAATGATTCGAAAGCTTGTGTTAAAATTGTTGGTTCAACTGTATCAGTGATAATGTTCATATAAAGCTTTCGAAGTCCTGTGAATGATGCAAATGGTGATAAATATTCTGATGCCAAAAATGCATGAATTTGACCGGGTGAATTTTGTTCAGATAAAGCTAGTTGTTCTACTTTATCGACATAGGCTGGTAAAAGACCCATTGAAAAACAGAAATCAGTTTTGTAACATTTGATAAAATCGAATTTGAATCGTCGACATCCGAGAATGATCGAATCAATACGTTTATTTAATTGAAAACGAAAAGATCTAATTATATCAATTCCATTGATATGCTTTTCGAAAAGTTCAATTAAGATTTCGTTTGGTAATGATTCTAGTTTCGACGGTGACATCTGCAAGGCAAAAAATCGTTGTAACGCGTGATGTTATGATGTATATATATTTTCTTTCTTGTTCTTCATTTTTACCCAAACATTGTTTATTATTGACATGTGGATATTTCGCAACTTTTCTTTGCGCGTGAACAATTACAAAAGGTTGCCAATGGGCGTAAAATTTATTTTTATTGAGAAAAAAATCATCAGGAAAGTTCGACTGTATTATAAGCAATAACATCACTTTGACGATCACCTCTTTTAAGTTTCGGTTTTCAAACGCAAAACAAAGCGATTCTGTTTATTGTTGAAAAAAGAAAATAAAAAGGATAAAATTTGAGTTCGAATTGGTACTGATTGAATTATAATTATTTATATTAGTTCGAGCTTCATCGAGAAATATCGTGTCGGAATTATTCGACGAATTCATTTGAGTAAGTTTTACTTTGATTGTTAACTTGAATGTATGCACGTGCTAAACCAAGTGTATTAATAGCT
>ERZ778027.4165-NODE-4165-length-12847-cov-12.548624_pt1 | contig 12847 bp, 7 predicted proteins | sample MGYA00375757_ERZ778027 | MGnify/ENA primary metagenome ERZ778027 (study PRJEB29350, sample SAMN05389817) | bioreactor metagenome | isolation source: Ammonium sulfate bioreactor | place: South Africa: University of Cape Town | collected 2014-02-18 ... | reverse complement strand
AAAAACTGTATTTCCTATTAAAATAATATGACGTGTATATGAAATCGACGAACTAAAATTATGAGCAGAGTATAGAGCAATGGGATTACAACAGAAGATTTTATAATTAGTTAAATCACACATGATACTTTCTTTTCTTCAAATTAAATTTGTTCTTGTCTCACAACAGTGATGGGAACGGTTCGTGTCTTTTACAAACCGAACCGAACTGAACCGAATTTAACCGAAAAAACTTCAAAAACGAATTAAATCTTATAGAGTATCCTGGTTCACCTCGTACTTAACACAGCCAGGTTCAGTTCGAGTAGCTTCTGTTAATTTTCGAAGGAGAGGAAGAATATTTTCAATTTGATCATTGGTCACTTGTGATATCCAATACGAATATACTTTCGAAATAGAATATTAACATTGAAAATGATCATTTTAGGACAATGTCGAAGTGAAAGATGTCGGAGCTTGATTTTACACAAATAGGAAGAATAAATATCATATAGTGTGATCCTCCTTTTATTCGAGAGGAACAAAAGAATTCCAGACTCGCCTGTCTTTCTAATCAAAAGAAAATAGAAATCATTTCTATGGACTTTATCAAACTTATTATATGTAACTGTATAAAAATAAACATTCTTTTCGATAATAACATGAATTTTTGTGGTTTGACTATATTAATTACTCGCATTTGATTTATACGTAGCATTTCAATAGAAAAGGTTTGTTCTGTGTTGCACAATTCACTTCAGTGAAAGTAGAACAATTTTTCTATGCCTCAAATGTTTAATAAATTCGACGATCGATCGAAATCTTCAGTGATTTCATGCTCAACAATATCTGATATTCGACAAAATGCATGGTTATTTCCATTGGAAAGCGGAAACGAATATAGAAACCAGTATGCAAAATCATCTTTTTCAGAGGAAGAAGAAAGAAATTCGTTGAAGTAATAATAATAATAATCATCATCATCATTTGATTAATATAATTTTCATAGATCGCGCAGAACAGGCACAGGTTTATCAATATGCAAGAACTGTTGTTGTGGTTTAATAATCGGCGCATTACTCGCCATTATTGCTTTAACTGCAGTACTAACGCTATGGATATATAAAAATCAACAGAATATATCAGGTAATGTTGTTAATCTGAGTACAATTGAGAAAACATATAACTACATTTAATCAATAATCTTTGTTCGAGAATAAAAACAATGAAGCACATTACAATTGCAAGCATATTTATTTTTAGATTTTTGACTTTTATATTGAATTTCATACGATATGATTATTTGTCAGATTCTTATTTTTTATAAACTATTCTAGTGACAACAATAGCAGTGACAGCAATGTCAACCATAACAGCGACCACAATAACTGAGACAACAACAACTATGGCAGCGCCCTGCGTTTGTAATGCCGGCTGTGACATTATTACTCATACTCATTGTTTTGGTTGTGGTGCATATGGTTATGGTCTTCATCTTGGTACTGCGCATGGTTGTAATATTAGTGTTTCTTATGGTACTAAAATCTGTTATTATAATGGTAATATTAATTATAGTACTTACTGCAGTCTTGGTCTTTGTACTCTTGGTTCAACGTACAGTGATAATGCTCTTTGCCTCTAACTGACATAAAACGTTTTCAAACTGAGTTTTCTATCTATAACATACACGTTTTTCGAATCGACAAGGCTTTTTTTTACAGTAGTTTGAACACCCTCATCAATTATAATGTTCAACATATAGATATCCTGTCAAAAGAAAACTTTCAACTGTTGGCAGTAGTGTACGAAAAAACTTTTTTAGTACCTCCATGTAATTTAGTAGAAAACTAGAGTAATTTTTAGCATTTTCACTGAAAGTTTTACGATTTTGAGTTTACATTCTCAAGATTTGCCTATGTCGAAGTGTCACTTCCTCTGTGTATTGACTTTGTGTTGTTGTTGTTCTTTTTATGTTGGAAAAAACTTGCTGATGTCAGACAATCAATTACACTATTCTTCATTCTCTTGCCAACTATTCACGTATGCAGTGTATAAATACGTCGACTTTGCAAGAAGAATCCTTCTCTTCGGCTGACTCTTGCAATACAACCTACATACTGTATTATTGCCTAAGAATAAAACAAGGATTTATGATGATTTTTGGAGCCTTTCTAAATACATAAAACAGTCATTGTAGACTTCTTCATTTTGGAAAGTGTGTACCTCGAAGATATGCGACTCATCATGAAAAGTTCACAGTGTAAAAAAATAGGAACTCTATGAAAACTCAATAAAAAGGTTTCGTATTTTTTTTTACAATGTAGGACCTATCTACTGTTGAAAATGTCAGCAAAATTGAAGACATCAATTGTATAATACAAGGTAGGTCGTGGCTTACACGTTTTCCTCAATACAGACTGGCCCTTACCGCTCGAGAAACACTAATTGAGATCCGTGAATTTCGGATACTTTAGGTTTTCCTATAGAGATCTTGTGTCTCCAAAATTTTGAATATGTGACTTCACTCATTTTTAGATATTTTGTTTTGTCTCTTCTTCGTTAGCATAAACGATATATATGGAAACGTAATTCAAACAATGGCATCAGCTTTTTCTACGAATCTCACATCAAATGAATTCGTAAACTTTAAACATTCGAGAATCCAAATTTATTAGCATAAATTTTTATCTGAACATTTTTAGAAACAAATCCGAGGTGGTGTCTTTTTGAAACGCCTAGTAGCTGAATGAAAATATTTTGAAAACCATGGAGTATCGAAAGAAATTATTAGCTTTTCAGCTATTGACAAAAACAGTTTAGAGCATTTCGAAGCCAAGATACGAGGACTTACAGGCACACCTTATGATAACGGTGTATTTGTGCTGGACGTACGTATCACTGGGGCATATCCATTTAGCCCACCAAAACTGGTATTCAAAACGAAGATTTTTCACCCAAATATAAACTCGGATGGTAAAATATGTTTGGACCTTCTCAACGATCAATGGTGTGTAGCTTTGTCTTTCGAAAAAGTTCTTGAGGGTGAGGGTGTTATACTGAAAGATATGAAAACATGCACAAAAAGTGACATAAAAACTGCGTTTTCTATTAAACTTTTAATGTAATACAAAAAAGACGAAACGGAATATTTTATAAGTATATTAGTTAAATCACGCATGATATTTTCTTTTCCTCAAATTAAATTAGTTCTTATCTCACAATATACTAATTCATTTTGATCACTTTTGTACGAATGTGATAATAAAATTACACTGCTGCAGTCCTTATCTTCATGTGATGTTAAAAATGTTTTCGAGAAAAAGCTTGAATATGTTGTTAACTTTATCTAGCTAGATTCTTATTTTTATTATTTAAAAAATGTAATCAAAAAAGTTTTTTATATTTAATAACTTCAATCGGTTTAGCAACGAGTGGTTTGACTTGTTGAGTAGCTTGTTTAAAATGTTCTGTTTGAAAATGTAATTGCAGAGCTTCATCATTTGCCCACTCTTCAATAAATGTAAAGTGTGTTTCATCCGCTGTATCCTGGTTCACCTCGTACTTAACACAGCCAGGTTCAGTTCGAGTAGCTTCTGTTAATTTTCGAAGGAGAGGAAGAATATTTTCAATTTGATCGGCCTGACTATAAACGTGAGCAACGACAACAACTACAGTTGATGAAGCCATACTTGCTTTCTTTTATTTGAAATAATATTGTAAATAAGACGAAAACGAGTACTTTTTTCTTACTCAACTTCGCATTGGTTACTTGTGATATCCAATACGAATATACTTTCGAAATAGAATATTAACATTGAAAATGATCATTTTAGGACAGTGTCGATGTGAAAGATATCTAAATTTTATTTTACACAAATAGGAAGAATAAATATCATACCGTGATCCTCCTTTTATTCGAGAGGAGAGGAACAAAAGAATTCCGGACGCACCTGCCTTTCGAATCAAAAGAAAATTGAATTCATTTCTAAGGGTTTCATCAAACTTACTATAATTAACTGTATAGAAACAAACACGCTTTTCGATAATAATATGAATTTCTATAGTTTGACTATATTAATTACTCGCATTTGATTTATACGTAGCATTTCAATAGAAAAGGTTTGTTCTGTGTTGCACAATTCACTTCAGTGAAAGTAGAACAATTTTTCTATGCCTCAAATGTTTAATAAATTCGACGATCGATCGAAATCTTCAGTGATTTCATGCTCAACAATATCTGATATTCGACAAAATGCATGGTTATTTCCATTGGAAAGCGGAAACGAATATACAAACCAGTATGCAAAATCATCTTTTTCTGAGGAAGAAGAAAGAAATTCGTTGAAGTAATAATAATAATAATCATCATTTTATAAATATGATTTCATAGACGGCGCAGAACGGACACTGGTTTATCAAAGTGGAAGAGCTGTTGTTGTGGTTTAATAATCGGCGCATTACTCGCCACTATTGCTTTAGCTGCAATACTAACGCTATGGGTATATAAAAATCAACAAAATGTATCAGGTAATATTGTTAGTCTGAGTACAATTGAGAAAACATATAACTACATTTAATCAATAATCTTTGTTCGAGAATAAAAACAATGAAGCACATTACAATTGCAAGCATATTTATTTTTATATTTTTGATTTTTATATTGAATTTCATACGATATGATTATTTGTCAGGTTCTTATTTTTTATAAACTATTCTAGTGACGACAATGTCAACCACAACAACGACTACAACAACAACTGTTACAACAACGACTACAACAACAACTACCACAACAACAACAACAACAACCACCACAACAACGACAACAACAACCACCACAACAACGACAACAACAACAACCACAACAACAACTACTACTACAACAAGGACTACAACAACTGAGACAACAACGACTACGCCAGTGCCTTGCTCTTGTAATGCCGGCTGTGACCTTATTACTCATACTCATTGTTTTGGTTGTGGTCAGTATGGCTATGGTATTCATCTCGGTACTACGAGAGGTTGTAATATTAGCATTCCTTATGGTACTACACTTTGTTATCATAATGGTTATATTACGTATGGTACTTTCTGCAGTCTTGGTCTTTGTACTATTGGTACCATGTTGAGTAATAATGCTCTTTGTCTCTAACTGACATAAAACTTCGTGTTCATATGATATAGATAAAATATCTGTTCTATTTGAACACAACTTTATCATAAAAAATACAAAAACAGATTTTCTGACGTTTTTCTTTATCTGAATAAATAAAATAGAAATAAAACTATATAAATTCTGCATACTTTTCTATTTAACACAATAGAAAAATGTTATTACTTCAAACGTTTCTTAGTAGTTCTATACTGCTTTCACATTTGATTTATTCTCAAATTCAAATCAATTTTCATCTAACTCAATGGCTAAAATATAATGATAATATTCAACATAATTGTCTTTATTTTTCTGTTCCATACACAGACAACTATGATGAACGGCACATTCTCTCATTTTGTATGAGTGAATTACCATCAAAATTTAATATAAAACCAAATAATGATATCGATCAAATATACACATTCAATCAATTAGTAGAAAAAAATGTTACTACTGAACAATTATATCAATGGTCAGCATCAATTGATCTCATTGAACAATATCAAGTCTATTTAAACGATCGAAAATCTCTGTTAGGAAACGAAACATTCTACAATTGTACTCTGCCATATTTTGGTCCTCAATGTCAATATGTTTTCAAAGATTTAAATTATTCAAAATTATCATTAGATAAGATGATTGAAGATTATTATTATTTACATGAATACGAACCCATGTTATTCACATGTTATGAACATTTAAAATGTAATCGAGGACCAAGTTCAGCATGTCTCGATTGGACGGAAATATGTGATGAGAAAATCGATTGTCTTGATGGAGGATTAGATGAAGAACATTGTTGGCAACTTGGAATTGTTAATGAATGTGACAGAAATCAATATCAATGTTATAATGGGCAATGTATACCAAAGACATTTGGTAATGAGAAGAAATTCAGTTTAGATTGTATTGATCAGTCGGATGAAAGAGCTTATACTCATGATACTATGAAATCAACTATAGAACTATTTCAAGGACCAACGTTTTATTTTGAAGATGTTCTATGTATAAAATTATACCTTCTCAATATGTATCCCAGTGGACTTCGAGGAAGTTCATGTGTCGAAAATCGGCAAAAGCTTATCTCATACGCAATATTTTCGATTAAACCCAATTCATTATCTGACGAATGTTGGACAGCATTTAAATGTATTGTTCACGTACCAATTATACATTTTGCTATATGTAAATTAATTTGTCACTATGGATTTTGTAAGCAAATATTGAAAACCGAATGTCCAAATTTAATCGATGTATCGGCAACACCATTTTTATATGATCATGTCAATTTGATAATCAATAAAAACGATCTAACACTAACATACGATTTGGATTATAAACCTCAAATAAAATATATTTGTTTTGATCGTCAACGGCTTCATATCAATGATAGATACATGAATTTTTCTTCATTAAATAATCAAACTTGTTTTACTAATATATATTCGGTAATTCAAATCAGTCCTCAAATTGATTACTGGCCCGAAAGGTATTTCCTTGGATTATATGCCTGGTTTCTAAAGAATTCAGCCATCATTGAGAACAATCATCTATCTATTTACACAAATTCAAATTCCTATCAATGCGAGAATTCACCGAAACGTATTCCAAATTATCGATTGAAAGATAGTATCCTTGATTGTCCCGATAACGATGATGAAAGCCCTGATTTTAGTTTCAGTCTTTGTTTAACAAACAACACAAAGAATTTTTTTCAATGTCCAGATATGTCTTGTATATCCTCGAATTTGATTAATGATGATGCATGCGATTGTCCACTTGATATAAAATTCAAAGATTGTGCTGATGAAGATCGAGGTGATTTCAATCGAATGCATACATCTATATTTCAAAAAATATGTAATCAATATCCAGATATTTTTAATCCTCACAGTAATTTATATCTTACAGCTTTGTTCGATGAAATCAATTGTAATCATTGGCCATTAGTTCATGTTTATAATTATTGTGATGGTTATTTTGATAATAAAAATGGTTCGGATGAACTTAACTGCGATCCATCATCACCAATGACCTGTCCGTCAAATCATTATCTATGCATTTCTCAACAAACGCATCAATTCATTTGTTTACCTATTAACAAAATAAATAATGAAATTATTGATTGTTTCGGTGCTTTTGATGAACCGAAGTATTATCAAAATTATAATCAACAACTTATATGCATTTCAGCTCGTACACAAATCGAACAATTTCTTTGTAAGCAATACACGAATAGAAGACCCAAAGAGAACATAAAATATTTTACACTTGATCAACGAATGAATTTTACAAACGAACAGAAAATTCTTGATAAATCTTCTGAATTTAAGAATTTCGATCGTAAATCCTATCATCAACGTTGTCATCGTGGACTGGATTTAGATGTTTATTTAGACAAAAGCAAAAATCTTACAACAAGTGTGTGTCTTTGTCCACCAAGTTATTATGGTCGACAATGTCAATTTCAAAATCAACGTATTAGTTTAACATTACAATTTCGTGCGTCGTCAGATTCTGTACGAATACCATTTATTATTATCATTTCATTAATTGACAATAGTCAAGCAAGAACTATTCATTCAACTGAACAAATCACATTTCTATCATCAATACATTGTCAAAAGAAATTTCATATGTATTTATTATATTCGACACGACCAAAAGATTCATCGAACGAATATTTTCTTCATATTGATGTCTATGAAAAAATCACATTGAAATATCGAGCAAGTTTTTTCGAGAAAATTCAATATCCATTTCTACCAGTCCATCGTCTTTCTTATATACTAACTATACCTCCTGAACGTGATTCAACTGAATCTTGTTCTGATAGGCAATGCTTTCATGGTCAATGTATTCAATATGCAAATGATTTAACGAATCAAACGTTTTGTCAATGTCATCATGGTTGGTCAGGGGAAACTTGTTCGATTAAATATGATTGTCAATGTTCATCAGATGCACTGTGTCTTGGTCAATCAGCAAATAATCGATCAGTATGTGTTTGTCCATTGCATCGAAAAGGTCCGAGATGTTTGATCGAAGATAAAATATGTGATAATCAAACATGTTCAAATCGTGGTCAATGTGTTTCACTTGATGAATATCAAAAAAGTTTTATTTGTATTTGTGAACAAGATTATTCGAATGATCAATTTTGTCAATTTAATCAAACAAAATTAATTGTATCATTCAATGAAAATATTCATTTACCAACAACGATATTTATTCATTTTATTGAAATTAAATTTCAAAGTCAACCAGCTCGTACAACAACTGTTAAAACAATTTATCCTGGACAACATTCTATGAACATTCGTTGGTCATTTCCATTTCATCTTGTTTTTATTCAATTCGACAATCAAACATATTATTTAGCTCTTCTACAAAAAACATATCAACCAGAATCAATTGTTCAAATTACAGTTCAAATATCAGACCGATGTTTACATATAAGAGATTTATTTAATCAAACGATCACGAATAGTCGTTTAATAGATCGAATTAAATATTATCATTTGCCTTGTCAACGATCCAATCTCGATCTACGTTGTTTTTATGATGATTTTCAACTTTGTCTATGTCAACAAGTCAATGATTATCGTGTTGCGAATTGTCTTGATTTCAATCATAGAAAAGGTTCAATATGTACAGGAATAAATGCATGTAAAAATGGTGGCATATGTCATCAAGAAGATAATGATTGTTCACGAATATCAATTTGTCAATGTCCAACATGTTTCTATGGACCACAATGTGAATTAACAACGAATTCGTTTAATTTATCACTCGATGCTCTTCTCGCTTTTACAATTAGTCCAAATCTTTCATTTGATAAACAACCATCAGCTGTATTCATTTGTCTGTGTGTAACAATAGTTCTTGTTTGCTTAGGTTTGATCAATGCTTGTTGTTCACTAATAACATTTAAAAATCCATGTACACGTCAATCTGGTTGTGGAGTTTATCTCTTATGTTCATCGATTGTAACTTTCTGGACTTTATTATTTTTTCTATTAAAATTTATAATTGTTCTATTATCACAAATTGGCATCATAAAAAATTATTCATTTTTAACTATTCAATGTAATTTACTTGATTTTCTTCTTCGATCGTGTTTCAATCTGGAACAATGGTTAACAGCATTTGTTGCCATTGAACGAGCTATAATAAGTATGAAAGGAGTTTATTTTCAACAGCAAAAAGCGAAATTCTATTCGAAATGGATTATTCTTTGTTCGATTTTCTTTATAATTCTTACAAATATTCATGATCCATTCTGTAGAAGATTATTTCAAGAAAATGATGATGAACAACAACAACGATATTGGTGTATTGTTGAATATCAATCGACATTCTTATATATCTATAACTCATTGATAGCTATATTTCATTTTATTTTACCATTTATTATTAATTTTATATCAGCTATTATAATTATTTTCATTAAAACGAAAAAAGAACTTATCATGCAAAGAAAAAAACAAGAAAGTCATTTGAAAAAAGTTTTAATCGAACAGATACAACGACATCAAAATCTGTTAATAGCACCATGCATATTGACTATTCTTGGTATTCCAAGATTGATTATGTCATTTACATCAAGTTGTATGACATCAGAAAAAGACTTTTGGTTTTATCTTTCGGGATATTATATTTCATTGATCCCATCGTTATTAACATTTACTATATTTGTTTTGCCATCATCGACTTATAAACAAGCTTTTCGATTAGCAATGAGTCGATTTTTTTAGAAAATCAACTTTGAGTGCAAATGCTTTTCATCACAAAACAATAATAATGTGATGATGTGCGTTTATTTAAATGAACATTATTTTAATCAGTTTTTTTCTCGTGAAATGCGAAAGTGTCTAGAAAAAAACACGTTCATTTTCTAAATAAGATTGCTAAAAAATTAAAAAAAAAAGAACAATGATTAAACATGTGTAGAGTGAAGAAAAAAGTTCAAATACATTGAATCAATCAATAACATAAATTCAAAAGGAGACTCAAACCTTGATAAGTATATTGACTATTTTGTGATGCTGTAACTATATCTAGTCGACCATCGTGATTGAAATCACCTAGAGCAGCATGGAATAATCCAATATCAGTTGTAATAATAATAGGTGCTGCAAAACTTCCATTACCATAGCCCATGTATAAATACAAGTAAGCAGTACCATAATTACAGACAAGAATATCCAGATGAGTATCACCATTAAAATCAGCTAGATCTATATCACTCGGTCTGGTGTTAGTTGGATAGATAATCTCAGGCAGAAAATTTCCATGACCATCATTGAGTATAATACTAATGAACGGGTCAAACAAACTATTGATGACAATGTCCATGTATGTATCATGATTGAAATCTGCAGTTTTAATCAAATAAGGTATGTATGATGTTGAATAAGAGAATTTTTTCTTAAAATTTTTATTATCATAAGAAGAATAAAAGCTCACACTTTGATTACCAGTTTCTGTAATGGCTAAATCAACAAGATTATCTTGATCAAAATCTGCAATAACCACATCAATCGGCAAATTTTCAGTTTGAATAACATATCGTGTATGAAAATTGTTAGAACCATTAGCATAGTATAGAGAAAATGTTTTACTGTTTAAACTTAAAACAACAAAATCTGTATAATTATCACAATTTATGTCTTCAACAGCCATACCACTAGGAGTAGAACCTGTTGGAAAATACATCGGTGCATGAAAACTGCCGTTATCAGACGTAAAATATATACCCATATAATCATTTACCGTATGTAGAGAAAAAATATCCATGTTATTGTCATTGTTTAAATCCTTGACAATGATATACTCGGAAGTTGTCAAACTTTCAAGATATGTTATTCTTTCAAATGATTGATATTCATAATTTAAATTATAATAGATATAAAAATATGTATCTGAAGTAGTGCTAATCACTATATCAGTTATATTGTTACCATCGAAATCACCGGTAGCTAAGAGTTTAGGATTGCCTGCAGTATTAAATCTGAATAATTGAATGAATGACATTGTTTGACAGTTTGAACCTGTATTTAAAAAGAAAAATGGAATATGCTCATAGTTTCAAGACAACTCACTCGATGCAACCAACGTCGAACCATTGATTGTTTTTGAACATGTCAGATTGTCATTCATATTTGATATCGTACTGATATGAGCAGATTTTTCCGTAATATTTTTTGAATTTGCTACCAAATTTTTATTATTATTTAATAAAATTACAAATAGAATGGTTGTTATTAATAGCAAACAAATACTAATAGAAATGATCAATTTATTCAATAGATAAGTTCTACATAAAAATGTAATTGATGACGTTTGTTTCATTTTTTTATTCGTGTATCACAGATCTATCAGCATACAAAATAAAATGAAACATTTTCTTGAAAACAAAAAAAGAATTAGAAAAAAGGTGAATACAATTTAGTGGTATGCATCATAGACAGTAGAATGTCAGACAAATTAGTTTTATTTTCTGAAGATTTTTTTTTCTTTATTTTATTTCTCGACGCATAATTATAAACGAGAAATTTTTCTCATATTTCGATTTTTGCATTTTAAGATGAATCAATCTCAACGTTTGATTACGTATGTGAAAACATTAAATTTCTTCGATGATGATACAACTGATGAACATGAGAAAACAAATCAAATAATTTCAACACGCTTATTTATTATTGTATATGTTGCTATTCTAGCTGCATTTACTTTATATGCATCACTATCAATTCAATCAGTTAAAGTTAGTGTTTCAAAACCAAATCTAAATCAATATGAAGATTTGTTGGCAAAATATTCAAATAATATACAATGTTCATGCCAAAATACTTCTATTTTATATAAACAATTCATAGATATCCAGCTCACTTATCATGAAATCTGTTCATCAGATTTTGTCAGTGAACGTTGGCTTGAATTTTTATATGAGTACAATATGAGCTATTATTTCCAACTTGATTTTCGTCATAGTGCAACTGCATTTTTTCAATCTCTTCAAACATTATGTCAACAAGCACAACAAACGATTAATGATAATCTCGAAGAGTTTTATTCTACTAAATTAATTGCTATTGAGCTACTAACAAATGAAACATTTGTTATTCAAACTAATGTATTATTAGACGTATTTAACAGAACAATATCAAAATCATTTCCAGATTTAGTCGATTTATTTCGAAATATGATTCTTGGTAATCAATTGTTCTCAGCACAAGATACAAATCGTATTATTAGACAGCCTCATGCAAATTTACGTTCAGGTGCACAACTGAGTCCTATAAAAATTGCCTATATTGAGCTTTCGAATCAAAGCTTCGTTTTCAATTGCTTTGGAGAGAATAATCAGATAGGTAAACTACCTGCTGGTATATATTATAACATCACTAGATATAATTATGTTGGTTCCATTGAATACAATGATGGATTAACCTATGTTTTAAATATATTGAACACTACTGCTATTATATTATTACCAGGTTTGTTTATTGGTTGTTTACCCCTAGATTCATTATTGAAATCAACATTGGAATGTTTTTATAATCAAACATGTTTAGATATAATCATTTCATATATGAATCATTCTTCTAAGTCATTTTATTCTCATTCATTTTCTGTTTTGAATCAATCTCGATTTTCACCATCAACAACTTTTGAAACACTTATGGACGTGTTATTTGTGGAAGAATG
>ERZ778027.4162-NODE-4162-length-12854-cov-3.851863_pt1 | contig 12854 bp, 10 predicted proteins | sample MGYA00375757_ERZ778027 | MGnify/ENA primary metagenome ERZ778027 (study PRJEB29350, sample SAMN05389817) | bioreactor metagenome | isolation source: Ammonium sulfate bioreactor | place: South Africa: University of Cape Town | collected 2014-02-18 ... | reverse complement strand
AGCAGGACGACGGCGTGGTGATGACGGCGACCGTCGCCTTCGGCATGGGCATCGACAAGCCCGACGTGCGCTTCGTCTGCCACGCCGACCTGCCGGCGAACGTCGAGGCCTACTACCAGGAGATCGGTCGCGCCGGCCGCGATGGCCTGCCAGCCGACACGCTGACGCTCTATAGCCTGGGCGACATGCAGCTGCGCCGCCAGCAGATCGAGCAGGGCGAGCAGTCCGACGAGCGCAAGCGCATCGAGCGGCAGCGGCTCGGCGCGCTGCTCTCGCTGGCCGAGGCGCCACGCTGCCGGCGCCAGACCCTGCTCGCCTATTTCGGCGAGGCCTCGCAGCCGTGCGGCCATTGCGATCTCTGCCAGGAAGGCGTCGAATTGTTCGACGGCACGATCGAGGCGCAGAAAGTGATGTCGGCCGTGGTGCGCACCGGCGAGCGGTTCGGCATGGAGCATCTCGTCGCCATCCTGACCGGCGACCTCACCGACAATGTCCGGAAGTTCAACCACGAGAGGCTGCCGACCTTCGGCGTGGGCAAGGACCGCAAGCCGATGGAATGGCGGTCGATCTTCCGTCAGCTCTCGGCAGTCGGTCTGATCGCCCAGGACCTGATGGAACACGGCCGCTGGTGGGTCACCGACGAAGGCTGGCGGGTGCTGAAGGGCGAAGCGAAGATCGAGCTGCGCAAGGATCTTACCGTGCCCAAGGCCGGGGCACGCCGTGATCGGCGGGCGGCAGCAGCGGCAGTGATCGTGGACGATGCCGATGCGGTTTTGCTCGATTCGCTGAAGGCCCTGCGCACCCGGCTGGCGCGTGCCCAGAATGTGCCGGCCTATGTCGTCTTTTCCGACCGGACCCTGGCCGAGCTTGCCACCCATCGGCCAACGACACCCGGGGCAATGCGCGAGATCCATGGGGTCGGCGACGCCAAGCTCGAACGCTACGGAACCGCCTTCCTGGAGATCATTCAGGGCGGCGTGTCCTAGGGTACGTGGACAACGGAACCGCTCGCGGTTCCATCTTCCCAGGCACTCCCCCGGCCCGGAGGGTGCCGGAACTTCGGCCTCCAGCCACCGTTATTCAAGCGCTCTCATCGTTGTGGTGCGTTTCGGCCCGTCGGGAGCACCGGAGGTGGTGAGGGAAGATGGACGACCCTGTAAAGACGCTTCGTGCCCGAACGGGCGTGCCAGGACTTGATGACATTCTTTTCGGTGGCCTCGCGGTCGGGAGGGTCTTCCTTCTCGAGGGCAGCCCTGGAACCGGCAAAACCACGATGGCGATGCGCTTTCTGATGGAAGGCGCACAGCAGGGCGAGCAGGGGCTCTACGTGACGTTGTCGGAGAGTGCAGCCGAACTTCGCAGCGCGGCAGTGTCTCATGGCTGGGAACTCGACGAAAAAATCGATGTCTTCGAAGTCGTGCCGCCGGAGAGTCTGCTCGATTCCGACCAGCAGCAGAGTCTGCTCTATTCGTCGGATCTGGAGCTCGGCGAGACGACCAAGCTCATCTTCCAAGCTGTCGAGAAGAGCGACGCGCAACGTATTGTCCTCGATTCGTTGTCGGAGATTCGCCTATTGGCACAGAGCTCGCTCCGCTATCGGCGGCAGATCCTGGCTCTCAAGCATTACTTTTCGCGCCATGGCGCGACGGTGCTGATGCTCGACGATCTCACGACCGATACGCTCGACAAGACGGTGCACTCCGTTGCTCACGGCGTCATTCGTCTCGAAGAGATGACGCCGGATTATGGTGCCGAGCGTCGTCGCCTGCGTGTCGTCAAGTACCGCGCGCAGGGCTTTCGCGGCGGCTACCACGATTTCACCATCCGCGCCGGTGGCGCTCACGTCTTTCCGCGCCTTGTCGCTGCCGAGCATCGGCGCAGTTTTCATCGCGGTCGTATCGCCAGCGGCATCGCGGCTCTCGACAAGCTTCTAGGCGGCGGCATCGAGCAGGGCTCGAGTACGCTCGTGCTTGGTCCGGCGGGGGCCGGCAAGACCACGCTTGCCTGGCAGTTCGCGGCGGAGACGGTTCGTCGAGGCGAAAAGGTTGCGATGTTCCTATTCGACGAAGAGCTGGGGCTGCTTTTCGATCGTGCAAAGCCGCTTGGCTTTGATTTCGCCGCCATGCAGGCCACCGGAATGTTGCAGATCAAGCAGCTCGACGCCGCAGAACTCTCACCCGGCGAGTTCGCGTACACTGTGCGGGCGGCCTGTGCGGATCCGGCGACGAAAACGGTGGTGATCGACAGCCTCAATGGCTACCAGGCGGCGATGCCGCAGGAGAACGCGCTGATCCTGCACATGCATGAGCTGATCCAGTATCTCAACCGCACAGGTGTTTCGACATTCATGACGGTGGCCCAACATGGGTTGGTCGGCGAGATGAAATCACCTGTCGATATCACCTACCTCGCCGATGCTGTCGTGCTGCTCCGCTACTTCGAAGCCGAAGGAGCGGTGCGCCGAGCGCTGTCGGTCATCAAGAAACGCGGTGGCCAGCATGAGGACACGATCCGAGAATTCTGGATCGACCACGGTCTGCACATCGGCGAGCCCCTCGTGGAATTTCATGGCGTCTTGCGCGGCACGCCGACGCTGGCTGGAAACCGCGCCCCTCCGCGCCCCGGGATCGGCGAGTGATCGGAAATGCCGAACGACCGCTGCGCGCGCTGGTGCTGGCGCCCCGCGGTCGCGACGCTGCCGTGGCCTGTTCCCTGATCGCGCAAACGGACGTCTCGTGCGCCGTCTTTTCGACACTGGGGGCTCTGGTCGAGGCCCTCGATGACGATGTCGCTTTCTTCCTGGTCACGGAGGAGGCAATCCGCGCGACCGACCTCAAGCCTCTTGCCCTATGGTTCGCCGCGCAGCCAGCCTGGTCGGACTTGCCCGTTCTGCTGGTGACGAACCATGGGGGCGGCCCGGAACGCAATCCGATTGCCTCCCGCTGGCTCGAGACGCTCGGCAATGTCTCGTTCATTGAGCGGCCTTTTCACCCGACCACGCTTGTCAGCGTCGCGCGCGCCGCCGTCAAAGGGCGTCATCGTCAGTATGAGGCGCGGTCGTTGCTGGAGAGCCTGCGCGATAAGGAGCTGAGACTCCAGCAGGCGAACGACGTTCTGGAACGGCGGGTCGAAGAACGCACGGCGCAGCTTCAGAATGCACACGACGAACTCGTCGCGCAGATCGCCGAACGGGAGCGGACCGAGGCCAAGCTACGTCAAATGCAGAAGATCGAATCGATCGGGCAGCTCACCGGCGGGGTGGCCCATGACTTCAACAACCTCCTGACGGCAGTGATCGCCAATCTGGAGCTTCTCCGCAAGCGCGTAACCGCCGGCCCGATGAACGACCAGCTGATCGACGGCGCCATGCAGGGCGCGCAGCGTGGTGCCGCTTTGACGCAACGCTTGCTCGCCTTTGCGCGGCACCAGGCATTGGAACCGAAGCCGGTCGATCTGGCCGAACTCGTCCAGGGAATGGGAAATTTGTTGCGCCGATCCACCGGTCCTGCCGTGGACATGCACTTCGACTTGCCGAGTGGATTGGCTGCGGCGCATATCGATGCCAATCAGGTCGAGCTCGCATTGCTCAATCTCGTCGTCAACAGCCGCGATGCGATGCCCGACGGTGGCAGGGTGGCGATCTCTCTCGATGAGGTCGAAACCGGTACGGTACGTGACTTGGCGGCAGGTCGATATCTGCGGCTTTCGGTGTCCGATTCGGGCACCGGCATGGATGCGCTGACATTGCAGAAGGCGGTCGAGCCCTTCTTTTCGACCAAGGAAGTCGGCAAAGGAACGGGGCTCGGCCTATCGATGATCCACGGCCTCGCGCAGCAGCTCAAGGGCGCACTGCGCCTGTTCAGCACGCCGGGCCATGGAACACGCGCCGAATTGTGGCTTCCCGTAGCAGACGGTGTTCCAATGGTAGTGACCTCCGGCCTTCAAGAAGCGGCATCCAACGAGAAAAGGACCGCCAAACTCCTGTTCGTCGACGACGATTTCCTCATCGGCCTGGCGACGACGGACCTCCTGGAAGATCTCGGTCATACGGTGATCAGGGCATCGTCGGGTGCAGAGGCACTCGATATCTTGCGCGCCGACGAGGCGATCGACCTGATGATTACGGACTATGCGATGCCGGGGATGACCGGCCTGCAGCTTGCCGAGCAGGCGCGTTCCATGCGTCCCGAACTGCCTATCCTGCTGGCAACCGGCTACGCCGATCTGCCGGCGCGCGCCAGCCTGGAGCTGCCGCGCCTCAACAAGCCCTATCAGCAGAGGCAATTGGCCGAGCAGATCAAGGCTCTGCTCGGCTGAAGTTTCTTCCGGTCAATCCTTTGAAGGTTTCACTGCATGAACGGCAACAGTCGGCGTAGCCGTTCGTCCCGTAGCCACAATCCACCCCAGACGATCAGGCCGAGCCAGAGGCCGAACAGGGTGTGCGTGAATATCGGATGGTCGAGGCGCACGTGGCTCGCCATGGCGCCGCCCATCAGGCCGGTCAGCAGGATTGCACCGAGCAGCGCGGTGCGCGGCCAGGCATAGAGCGCGGTGCCGCCCAGGGTGATGACGCCGAGCAGGCGGGCGAAGCCGTCGCTCGTCGGGTAGCCCAGGTCCTTCAGGCTGTCGGTGACCGGCTGGATCGGCACCATCTTGATGGCGCCGTCCATCGCCAGGAACACGATGGCGAGGCCGCTCAGGATGCGGCCCGCCCAGAGTGCACGGCTGGAGATCATCTCAGGCCTTCTTGAGGGGCGCGCCCATCGACCACAGGACGCCGAACGGGTCGCGGAACTGGCCGTAGCGATCGCCCCAGAACATGTCCTGCACCGGCAACACGACGTCGCCACCGGCCTTGACCGCACGGTCGAAGGCCTTGTCGACGTCGTCGACCGCCAGATGCAGCGCGAAGCCGGCCGGCTTCTCCAGCGGATGGCCATGCTCGGGAAAGACATCGGCCAGCATCAGCGAGCCGCCATTGATCACGAGATGGATGTGCAGGTAGCGGCCCTTGTCGTCCGGCGGCATGCGCATGACTTCCTTGGCATCGAGAGCCTTGACGTAGAACTCCGCGGCCTTGGCGGCATTGCTGACCGAGAGGTAGGGGGTCGGGCCACCGAGGACGGGAGGATTGGTATTGCTCATGACAGTCTCCTGGCTGTTGTCATATCCCGAGGACGGACGAGCCCTGGGCGATCCGACATTGGCAGGGGGAAAAATTTTACAATCCTTGCTTGCCGCGAAAGGGCCCTCCTTGCAGGAGGCTTGCAATCAGGATGACAGGCGGTCGAGGTGCTGGCGGATATGGGCCGCTTCCGCCGGCGTGTGGGCCAGCGCGATCGCGCGCCTGAAGGCTTCGCGCGCTTCGTCGTTGCGGTCGAGCCGCTGCAGCAGCGCGCCTTTGACCCCGTGGAAATAGAAATAGCCCTGCAGCCGTGCCCCCAGCGGTTCGATCATGTCGAGCGCCGCCTGCGGTCCTTTGACCTTTGAAACGGCGACGGCGCGGTTCAGCGTGACGACCGGCGAAGGCTGCAGGCGTTCGAGATTTGCGTAGAGCAGGTCGATTTGCGGCCAGTCGGTGTTCTCGGCGCACTCGGCGCGGGCATGAAGAGCCGCGATGGCGGCCTGGATCTGATAGGGGCCGGGCCGGCGATGGCGCATCGCCTTGTCGATCAGCGCCAAGCCTTCGGCGATGTCGCTCGTACTCCACAGGTTACGATCCTGATCCTCGAGCAGGATGACGTTACCGTCTCCGTCGAAGCGCGCCGCCGCGCGCGACTGCTGCAACAACATCAATGCCGTGAGCCCCATGATCTCGGGCTCGGTGGGGAAGAGGCGGAGCAGCAGACGGACCAGCCGGATCGCCTCCTCGGCCAGCGGCGCACGGGCTTCGGCCTCGGCCAGGTTCGTCGAATAGCCTTCGTTGAAGATCAGGTAGAGCATGGCGGCCACGGCGGCGAGCCGCTCCGCCCGCTCCGCGGCGCCCGGCGTCTCGAAGGCGACTTTGGCATTGCCGATCTTGGCCTTGGCCCGCGTGATGCGCTGCTCCATCGCCGCCTCGGAAACGAGGAAGGCCCGGGCGATCTGGCCCACCGAGAGACCGCAGACGATGCGCAGCGCCAGCGCGATCTGTTGCGTCGCCGGCAGCTCGGGATGGCAGCAGATGAACAGCAGCCGCAGGATGTCGTCGCGATAGTTCGAGGCGTCCAGCCGCTCGGCGATATCGGCCTCGGCATCCTCGCGGTCGGAGATCGTCTCCTCGTCCGGCAGCGCCTGCAGCCGGCCGCGCTTGCGGATCTGGTCGACGCCGCTGTGGCGGGCGCGCTTGCGGACATCGTCCATCGCCGCATTGCGCCCGACCAGGATCAGCCAAGCGGCGGCGTCGCGTGGCGGGCCGTTCTGCGGCCATGTCCTGAGGGCCCGCAGGCAGGCTTCCTGAAAAGCTTCCTCGGCCGTATCGAGGTCACGGAAGTAGCGCAGCAACGCTCCCATCACCTGGGGGCGGACGCCGGCGACGACCGCGTCGATCCAGCCGAGGTCGTTCATGCCGCGGGCTTCTTTTCAGTCGGAAGGTGGCTTTCGTGAAGCTGTGCCACCGGCCGGATTTCGTAGGCGCCGGTCAGGGGATTGGCCTTTGCAAGGTCCCTGGCGACCTCGATGGCGCCGTCGAGCGATGCGCAATCGACGATGTAGAAGCCCAGTAGCTGCTCCTTGGTCTCGGCGAAGGGGCCGTCGATCACCACGTCCTCGCGGCCCTTCCGCAGGGTGGTGGCGGCGGCGGTCGGCAGCAGGCGAGCCACGGGGCCGATCCGGTTCTGCTTCTCCAGTTTCTCGTGGACCTTGTGCAGCCGCGTCATGGTTTCGGCGTGCTGCTCCTTGGACCAGGAGCCGATCGCGTCCTCGGAGTTGTAGCAAAGGATGGCATAAAGCATGGAAGCGGACCCTCTTGTTGCATAGGACGAAGAAGCAGGGGGACTGCCGACAGAACAGCCGAAAAAAAGTGACAGCCATCCTGGCCGTCGGCAGCTTACCCTTCGGAGGGGATCGGGGTCTCGAAAGGCGTGCCGGCCTTCAGGAGCCGGTACCGGCCATCCTGGATTTCTGCCGCCGTCACGATGCCGGTGCGGGCGCTGCCGCCATCCAGACCCAACCGGTCGCCTTCGAACAGGTGCGGGTCGTCGAGCCCGCTGATCGCCCGATGCTTGTCGGGCGGGGTGTGGCCATGCACCACCAGGGTGCCGCCGAACCGGCCCTTCCAGTCGAGGAAGCCGTGATTGATCCAGGCCCAGCGCGCCTCGGTGAACAGGGTCCACGGACGCGTCAGGAACTCATCCGGGTCGGCATGGGGATCGAGGCCACCATGGACGAATAGCGTATTGCCCAGCCGGACATGCGAGCGCATGCCCTGCAGGCGATGGACCACCGTGTCGCCCAGGGTCTCGGCGAGCAATGCCTGGTCGGCATGCGCCACGGCCCGGCCGGCGCGGTTGGCCATTTGATCGAGCAGGACATGGCCACCCATGCGCTTGGACAGCCACATCGTTTCGGCCTTGTGGGCGAAAGGTCCGCCGATGACCGAAAGCATCATCATGATCTCGTGGTTGCCCAGCAGCCGGTCGACATGGTCGACGCCGTGCGCCTCTTCAGTGCGGGCCCACAGGTCGAGGACACGGATGCTGTCCGGTCCGCGATTGATCATGTCGCCGAGATAGATCAGCCGCCGCCGGCCTTCCGTTTCGCGCGCGAGGCCGGCGATCGACTGGAGCAGCCCCGCCAGCTCGTCGGCGCAGCCATGGACGTCGCCGATGGCGAACACCGACTCACCCTGCACGTCGAATGGCGCGGGTTTCCACTCCGAGAGGGTTACGGGCACGGTCATTGGGCGGGATGCTACTCCCGGCAGAAAGAGGTGTCGCCCACGAAGCAGGGCCCTCGCACTGTCCGTCACGCGGTGAAGGTGGACGTGCTGTGAGAACGTGCCTAGCGTTTCCCGGGGTGTAGTAGGCCTCGGGGGAGGGCGCCATGAAGGTCAACGTCTGCCACAATGGCGACGACGTGTTCGTTGCCTGGAAGCCCGACGGTTTCATCAAGGAGTGTCGTGGATTTGCCCTGTTGCGCCGGCGAAATGGCGTCGAGGAAATCGTCAGCACCTGGGTCGGTTTCGAGGGCGAGAAAGCCAAGCTCGGCGAACGTCGCGCATCGACCAATTGGCCGATCCAGAAATACCAATGGACCGACTACATGGCCAGGCCGGGCGACACGGTGCAGTACCGCGTGGTGCCGATGGTCGGGCCCGACAAGGACAACCTGTCGGCCGACGCCGGCCGGGCGAGTGCCTGGACCGCCAAGATCGTCCTGTCACACGAAATGGCGCCCCGCATCGAAGCCTATTTCAATCGCGGGATCGTGGCAGCTCAATGGGTGTCGCGTCGCCTCGGCGTCACCGACGGCGATCTGAAATCGGCCAGGCTCGAGAAGATCATCGCCACGCCGGGCGATCCGTTCCGTGATTATCTGACCGGGCCGCTGGGCGCCCGTCTGTTCGAGATCCTGGACAAGGCCGCGAAGGCCAGGAGCGAGATCTACGCGGCGCTCTACGAACTCGACGACAAGCAGCTCGAAACCGCCCTGCGCAAGATCGGCAAACGCGCGCATGTCGTGCTGGCCAACGGCAGCGTGAAGAAAAAAGGTGAGGACCAGAACAAGCCGGCCCGCCGCAGCTTTAAGGGCCGGATCGACCTGCACGACCGAATGATCTCGCCGCGCGCCCTCGGTCACAACAAATTCCTGGTGATCTGCGACCAGAAGAAGAAGCCGCGCTGGGTGTGGACCGGCAGCCAGAACTGGACGAAGACGGGGCTCTGCACCCAGGCGAACAACTCGCTTCTGATCGACGATCCCAAGCTCGCGGCCGAGTACCGCGAACAGTGGGATCTGCTGCGCCAATCGGGCGACCTGTCGCCGCCGGCGCTGCTGAAGTCGGATACCAGGCCGCGCAGCATGAAGATCGGCACGGTGCCGACGCGTCTGTGGTTTACGCCGACGATCGGCCAGGTCGACCTCGTCGAGGCGCGCAAGCTGATCCTGGGCGCCCAGCAGGCCATCCTGTTCCTGATGTTCAATCCCGGGCCGCGCGAGACGCTGCTCAACCAGATCATCGACAAGGCGCGGGCAGGTACGAAGGGCCGGCGCTTCTACATCAAGGGCGCGATCAACCAGGATCCCAGCACGACGAAGAGTCCCGTGCAGCTCTTCGACCAGGCCAATACCGAGAAGGCGGATTTCAACGTCGTTCTGCCGGCCGCGATCGACGAGGCCACGGGGTTCTTCGTGCGCGAGATGAAGAAGCTGCCCAAGGCCCGGGCGATGGTGCACAGCAAGGTCGTGCTGATCGATCCGTTCGGCGACGACCCGATCCTGATCACCGGCTCGCACAATCTCGGCCCCAGGGCGAGCGGCAAGAACGACGAGAACATGCTGATCGTCCGCGGCGCACCCGGCCTGGCGGGGGCCTACGCGGCCAACATCATGGCGATCTACAACCAGTATCGCTGGCGGTTCCGTCGCCAGATCCAGCCGAAGGCCAAGCGTTGGAAGGGCCTGCAGGACACCGACACCTGGCAGACGGGCTACCTGAAGCCCGGCAGCGCCGGCCTGCGCGAGATCGATTTCTGGGTCGGCGAAACCTGACCAGGCCTGCCGATCGGCAGGCCTTCGAGCCGCCTCAGCGGGCGTCGTTTTCGCGGATGAAGGTACGCACGCGTGGCATGATCTGTTCGCGCCACTTGCGGCCGTTGAAGATGCCGTAGTGACCGACCCGCGGCTGTTCCCAATGCACGTGGCGTGCGCCGGGGATGTTGGGGGTCAGTGCATGGGCAGCCTTGGTCTGGCCGACGCCGGAAATGTCGTCCAGCTCGCCTTCGACCGTCATCAGCGCCGTCTCGATCGCGGCCGGGTTGATCTTGCGGCCGCGGCTCACCCAGACGCCGCGCGGCAGCTGGTGCTCCTTGAACACGACCTGGATGGTCTGCAGGTAGAATTCGGCGGTGAGGTCCATCACCGCGAGATACTCGTCGTAGAAAGTGCGATGGGAGGACGACGAATCGTCGTCGCCTTTGATCAGATGCTCGAACTGGCGCATGTGGGCGTTCACGTGCCGGTCGAGGTTCATGCTGATGAAGCTGGTGAGCTGCAGGAAGCCCGGATAGACCCGGCGCAGCGCGCCCGGATAGTTGAGCGGCACCGTCGAGATGACGTTCTGACGGAACCACATCATCGAGTTGCGCATGGCGAGGTCGTTGGGGACCGTCGGGCTCTCGCGCGTATCGATGGGGCCGCCCATCAGGGTGATCGACTTGGGCTGGCGTGGATCCTGTGCTTCGGCCATCAGCGCGGCGGCGCCCAGGACCGGCACCGACGGCTGGCACACGGCGATCACGTGCACGTCCGGGCCGAGGTAGCGGCAGAAGTCGGCGACGTAGTCGATATAGTCGTCGAGGTCGAAGTTGCCCTGGGAGAGCGGAACCTCGCGCGCATCGCCCCAGTCGGTGATGTGCACGTCGTGGTCGGGCAGCAGCGCCTCGACCGTGCCGCGCAGCAGGGTGGCGAAGTGGCCGCTCATGGGCGCCACGACCAGCACCTTGGGGTCGCGCCGGGGCGTATCGCGGTGGAAGCGCAGCAGCTGGCCGAAAGGCTTGCGCAGCAGAATTTCTTCGTTGACCGCGACGGTTTCGTCGCCGACCTGCGTCGTCTTCAGCCCGAAAGCCGGCTTGGCATAAGTCTGGGTAAGGCGTGACAGGATCTCGGCGCCTGCCGCGACCGACTTGCCAAACCACGTATCCGCCCACGGATTGTAGGGGCTGGAATAGGCCTGCTCGAGGACGTTTGCCCAAAGGCGGACTGGCGTCGCGAGCTGCCGCTGAAATTCATACGCTTGGTAGAGCATTCGGCCCGGATTGTACGCCTGGGCGAGGGCTTGTCACTTCAATAGTGCACTGCACAATTGGCGCAAATTCAACGACTTAAGTCGAAACTACAGCAAACGGCCCACAGTATTGGCGATCTGCTCGGCTTTGGCGTCGTGTGTAAAATGCGTGACGAAGCGGCCATTGCGGTCGAGCAGATAGACGATCGAGGAATGGTCCATGAGATAGGGGCCCCCATCCTTGCCCGGGACCTTCTGGTAGTAGACGCGGTAGGCGCGCGCCACGTCGGCGATCTGCTGCGGCGTTCCAGTGAGCCCGATATAGGTCGGCCCGAAATTGGTGACGTAGCCCTTGAGCAGCGCCGGCGTGTCGCGCTCCGGGTCGATCGTGATGAAGACCAGATTCACCTTCTTGGCGGCGTCCGGGCCCAGCCGCTCGACGGCCGTTTCCATCAGGAGCAGCGATGTCGGACAGACGTCGGGGCAGAACGTGAAGCCGAAATAGATCAGGGTCGGCTTGCCCTTGAGGCTGTCGCTGGTAACTGTGCGGCCGTCCTGGTCGGTGAGGGCGAAGGGCCCGCCGATCGTCTGGCGCTCGTCGCCGCGGACGACGTCCCAGGCGATCCAGCCGGCGGCCGCAGCGAGGGCGGCGATCCAGACGCCGAGCAGCGCCTTCATGGTACGTGACATGGCCGTGAAGATGGGCCGCACCGCCTCACTCGACAAGCCGGACGCCTCGTCGCACAACAGGATGTGACTTCGGTCCAGCGCATCCTCGTCCTGGGCGGCGGCTTCGCCGGCCTCTGGAGCGCCCTCGCGGCGGCCCGCGCGCGCGCGATCCTGGGCGCACGGCACCTCGAGATCGTGCTGATGAACGACACGCCCTGGCATTCGATCCGGGTGCGCAACTACGAAGCCGATCTTTCCGACACGCGGGTCGCGCTGGACGATGTGCTGTTGCCCGTCGGCGTGCGGCGGATCGAGGGCGAGGCGACCGATATCGACGTTGCGGCCAAGGTCGTGACCTACGATTCCCGGGGTGGTGGGAAGACGGGCGGCCGGCAGACGATCGGCTATGACCGGCTGGTCTTTGCGCTCGGCAGCCGCCTGGTGCGGCCGGACCTGCCCGGCCTCTCGGCCCATGGCTTCGATGTCGACACCTACACGGCTGCCGCGCGGCTCAATGCGCACCTCACGGCGCTCGGCCCGCGGCCCTCGTCGACTGCGCTCGTGATCGGCGGCGGACTGACAGGTATCGAGGCCGCCGCGGAACTGCCGGCCAAGCTGCGCGCCGCCGGCGTCGAGGCGCCGCGCGTGATCCTGGCCGACAGGGCGGTCCGCGTCGGCTCCGGCATGGGCGAGAGCGCCGTGCCGGTGATCGAGGAGGCGCTCGACGCGCTGGGCGTCGAGCGGCGGGGCGGCGTGTCCGTGGCGTCGATCGACCGTGCGGGCGTCACTCTCGCGGCAGGCGGGCGCATCGACGCGGAGACCGTCGTCTGGTGCGCCGGCATGCAGGCTCATCCGCTGGCCTCGGCCTTTCCGGTGACGCGCGATCGGCTCGGCCGTTTGCCGGTCGATTCCTGTCTGAAGATCGAAGGCCAGAAGATCAACGGGCCGTCGGCGGAGTTCGCCGCGGGGGACGTGGCCTCGTTCCTGATCGACGGCACGCATTCCTGCGTGATGTCCTGCCAGCACGGCCGGCCGATGGGCCGTTTCGCCGGCCACAATGCGGTCTGCGACCTGCTTGGTCAGCCCCTGCTGCCGCTTCGGATCGACTGGTACACGACCATCCTCGATCTCGGGCCGTGGGGCGCCCTCTACACCGAGGGCTGGGAGCGTAAGGTCGTCGCGCGCGGCGCGACGGCCAAGCGCACCAAGGAAACGATCAACCGCCAGCGCATCTATCCGCCCCGCGACGGCGGGCGGCAGG
>ERZ778027.4156-NODE-4156-length-12871-cov-11.219413_pt1 | contig 12871 bp, 16 predicted proteins | sample MGYA00375757_ERZ778027 | MGnify/ENA primary metagenome ERZ778027 (study PRJEB29350, sample SAMN05389817) | bioreactor metagenome | isolation source: Ammonium sulfate bioreactor | place: South Africa: University of Cape Town | collected 2014-02-18 ... | reverse complement strand
CATCTCGTATAAGACGATCGGATAAAATTTGTTCTTGTCGGAGCAGTTGAATAGCTACGTATCGCGAGAACATTTTCATAGCTAATTCTCTGCAATGACGAAAATGTTTCGGTGTGCGAATAGTTTTATCATTATATATCTTATTGAAAAGTCTTTTAGTGAGAAATTGATCATCATCACCATCTATTGGTCTAGTTATTTCAGAAAGAAGACTGTGAATTGAGACTGGCTTTCCATTTGAAACACTATCGAGAACACGCTTCAACAAAAATAGCCACTGGGAATGCGTGATTAAACGTTCTCGATCTTTTACGATGACCTCTTGAATAATTTTTTTCAAGACACTAAGCTGCTGCTCGAATATAACTTCTCCATCTAATACACTCCCTTTTACTTTTTGCAATTGATCTGTATGCGGTAAGCGTATACAATAGATTTTGGAAAAGTAGTTTTGCAAGTCGCCGATTTCTGTTTGATGAATACGAAAAAATTCATCGGTCACTTCATCAATACCAAAGTTTTTGGCCAACGAACATTTGTTTTCGATAATAATCAAAACTGGCAAATATGGAATATCGGCAATATTTGTATTTGCACTTCGAGTAAATTCATAACAACGATTAAGATAATCGGCAGAAATGAGTTCTTCCTTGCCTATGAGAATGACGATATTGCTTAAAACATAAGCTAACTTGGGAAAATATTCAGTCACAGATTTACGTCGTTCTACAGCATAGTCACGGTTGAATCCCACATGTTCAGCAAAAAATCTTCGTGCACTTAACATCAGAGGAAACGATGACCCTTTCTCGCCTTCATAATCAAGTATTAAAATGGTTTCTGGCAGATCATTGTTTAATTTACTGAGATAACAGTTGATATTTCCCGTTGTACTACTTGCAATTTCGCTTTCATTGACGGTTTGTGGACCATTTTCGGCATTTGCTAGTAGATGTTTAGTCAAAAAACTTTTACCAGCCGTCGTATTACCCAACAAACTAACGATAAATGCAGCATTTCTTGTCGCATTCTTCCATTGATTCTCGTAGTTGGGACCCAAAGAAAGTGTCCATTTGTTAGTACTAGGATCTCTGTCAAGTGCTACTAATTCATTCGCCTGTTCAATTGTAGCAGCTGCTATGATGTTTTCATCAATAGTTGTTTCTTCTTCTGGAACAATCGATTCTGTTGAATCTACCGTTGTGATTCGTTCTGCCATTCTTTTTTTCTAAACCATAGAACAAAAATAAAACAAATGCACAAATATTATGTTGTGCTTAATGACTTTATATATCACACTAAAACAGAATAAACCCAATTATTACCCAGGGGATAATTATGGACCGTGACCGTATCGGAAAAAACCGAATTAGTTAAGAGACGAAAGAGAAAATGAAAGGTAAGTGCATAACTCAAATGACATGAGCACAAAAAAGAAACAGGTTTTTTCCCGATTTATTTCGTTCTTGTTGGTAAAATATATACCATGCATAAGTAAGAGAGAAAGATGTGTTTATTTAATTTTACGTATGTTAACAACATTTTTCTTTTCTATTCGTTTTTGCCAAAAATAAAGAATTGGCGGAAGAATCAATTCAACAAGTGTAGCATTAATTGAATCGAAATCTCTGCCGACAGTTATCAAACCCCATAAACGTCCGAACCCACCAATGAATATAAGCAGGCAAACGCAACGTAAATTGGTTCCATCTTTGTCAATCGTTGATACACTTCGTAGAAGAAGTACGCCTGCACCGATCAAATAACCAGATATATAACGAAAATGACTATCGACTGCTAGTGGATATTTTTCCGATTGAAATAAAACATTTGGATTGAACGATACACCACTTGGACCAAGAAAAATACCTTTTAACCCAACGAGAATCGGAACAATACCAGCTATTGCAACAATCAGTTGTAGAGCTAGAAGTTGTTTGCTCTTTACCATTTTGTTTTTATCTTCAAAATGATACGCAAACACACACACGCATTAAAATACTTATCCAAAAAAGAAAACTATTGTGTCTTTTTGTTTGAGTTCGAGTTTTCACCTTTGAATAAAAGCCATAAACCAAATCCTAATTCACCAACAATCATCGGTAAACTAATAAATAATTCGACAGTTGTCTTACCAATCGACCAAATCATTTCGAATCCTTTTAAAAAGAACACAACTAAAGCATCCAATTGACTTTTTTCAAAAATAGAAAAATCATTTTCATCGTTTAATAATAAACCAACAAAAATAAAATTAAGTAAAGCAACTGCCAAAATCGCTGAACAGCTCAATCGAAACCATATGCAAATCCTGCATTTATAGCAGCTCTACGTTGAGACATACGAATGTATGAATTGATTTTTCTTTCGATTGAGAAGAAAAAACGTGTCTATAGTTTTTTTCTGTTCTGTTTATATATGCATATAGTTTCTTATCGGTCGATTATAAGACTATATGATAAAACATTTCTTTTTGTGTTTATTAATGTAAAAAAAATGTTGTTAGGTCTTATTTTTCTCTGTTTAATTGCTGCTGTTGGTACTCAACAGCCACGTCCATGTAAAACTCCAAGTCAATGGGAAGCAAAAGTTCGAAATAATAATTGGAAAATCGATGCTCATCTCGAAGCTCTATTAAGTTACGATTCTATTTCTCAACGTACAAGAGTTCTACAAAAAACTCGAATTGGTCAAACTGAATCCTATCTCGATATCATCACATTATATAAATCAAAAACTGTCTTCTACATTGACATGAATACTAGCAAATGTTCAAGCATGTTGTTCAATGAACCATGGACTGACTATGGTGTCGATCCGAATGATAAATTTCTCGATGAAGCGTATATCGGTGCACCTGCATTTGCTGATGCTAATCTTCTGACAACAAGCTGGTTCGTACTATTTTCTGTTTGTCATCTCTTTTCACCACATATATACGTATATTAGGAGTGGTAATCAATCGATACCCATCAACGATACTGCGCCGTACATAGCAACTTGGACTTACGAAAAATGTCTGCCAGTGTCAAGAGTTTTATTTGCACCACTTGGTAACACAAATTATCTTCGTTATTATAACATTACATTTGGAATAAACGATACGAGTGTATTTAATCCGCCTCGACAATGTCCAAATGCAACACTGTCTTTCGTACCTCATTCACTTTTTTTATACTAATTAATAAATAAATAAATAGAAAAAGGTCGATCAACTGTTCTTTTTGTACAAACGCGATGTTTCTATGCAAACAGTACATTTTGAGTTCGTTTGTTTGTTTCATTTTTGTCGATAAGTCAATTTAAAATAGCATCACAATTACTTTCTCACTTGTCTTTTGTGTTTGCTTGTGTGTAGAGAAATATTTCTTGTTTGCTTTCATTTATCACAAATCATGGTTGAAAAGAAGAAAATCAAGAAAAGAAGCCGTACTCAATTATCAAATGCTGCAAGGAATCGTACGCATAAGAATCTCTCATCGTTAACAATGACATCATCTGTTGGTTCGATCGATGAATCGACTGTAATTTATACAAATCCAGCAGCACGAGTCAATCTCGAAGGCATTACTTTTGTTTGTCTCGATCTACCATTTGATTCAATTGCTAATCTCTACAATTTAATTCAAGACATCAATGATTATATTCAAGTTTTCACTGATTTAGCTGTTTGTTTCGATTGGATTCGTTCGTCGAATGATTCGATTTTTTTCCTAACATCAAATACCGATCAAAACTTTATCGAAACTATTCACAATCTCAGTACGGTCGAAGCGATTTTTATTTTAAATTCCAACGCAGAAATCAGTGACGCTGATCTACCGAAATTAGCTGGCATTTTCAATCAACATGAAGAACTTTTAATTGCTCTACGAGATACACTCGGTTGGTTTGAACGAGGTAAATTCGAAGTATTCGCATTTGAACACGATAAAAGTTTTATTTTATCACAATTATGGAAAGAAAAAGTAAAGTAAATATATATCTTTGAATAGAATTACCAAAAATCGATTTCTTCTAGCAAATGAATGCAAAAGTCACATCGAGTTCCGGTTCATTGACACATATGATTCGAAATTATTATCAAAATAATCCTAAAATACAAATGACAATCGATACATTTCGTCAATTGTACCGTTCGAATGATGTACTTCGTTGGTGTCTACGTTCACCATTTCCTCTACGTCCTCTCAATCATGCACTTCGTACTCGCAATATTCAACAATTGAATTTCTATGCTTTTCTACTCAATGATGTGCGTTGTGCTATCAAACGTCAGAAACGCAGATCACCTATTCATGTATATAAAGGTTTGAAAGTATCCAATGAATTTCTCGAGAGTTTAGTCGAAAATGAAGGAAAACTTATTTGTACAAGTGGATTTTTTGTTTGTACGAAATCGAGAGCAGCTGCTAGGAGTCTGGCGTTGTCACCATCACGACGATCTGATCTCTGTCCGATTATGTTTAGTATCGCTTGCGATCGATGGACTCCATTAACTGAATTACCTTTGGAAAAGAAATCGAATCAAATGATGTTCGATGTTTATACTTGCTTTCGAATCATTCATGTTAGTAAAGGTCAAGTATCGATTGTAAAAATGAAAGCAGCTGACAAACAAGGAAGACAATTAGCTCGAGAACAATGGAATAAAGATGAAAATAAAAATCTCGATGCATTTTCTCCTCAACTAGTACCGACTTCGACAAGTCCAGTCAAACGACCAGTTATTCAGAAAAAGTAATTTCTATTTTTGAATATTTCAATAGTATTTACGTATTATCTTGAATTCTAGAACTGTAACAACAACAGTAGATAATGACGAGACTCAAGCCGAGAAACTTTTAGCACGTGGTAAAGTTGATCAAGCTCTCGCTGCTTATCAACGTATTAAACCGATTTCAACACGAATACTCAATATCATCGGTCGAATTTATACAGAGAAAAAGAACGATCAAGAAGCTGCTTTGAAGTATCATTCACAAGCATTACTATTACAAGAAACTGTACGTATTTATACTAAAAACAACAGTCATATATTTTTTATATCTATATTTGTATAGAATGGCGAAGATATATCCGAGACATTGGCTGATCTAGGAGTTGTTCATCATAATCGAAAGAAATTCGATTTAGCTTTGTCATATCACACTCGTGCTCTCAAATTACGTGAAGCAACACGTCCAAAAGATGATCTATTAATTGCTAATAGTCTTCGTGGAATAGCCAATGCACATTGGGCTCGACGAGAATTTCCCGAAGCTCTCAGAACTGCTCGACAAGTTCTCTTGATTCATCAGAATTTAAAACCTGTTAACACTGCAAATGTCGCTACTAGTTGGGCGACTCTGGCGAATATTTATCATGATTCAGGTGATAGTGCTCGAGCGTTAGAATTAGGCGTACGAGCCGTCGTACTTTTGGAGAATTCCGAACCGCCTAATTCACCGAAATTAGCTGCTGTCTATTACAATTTAGCAGCATTTCAATTGGCCAAAGGTGAACTACTCGAAGCTCGATATAGTTTCGAAAAAGCCTTTAAAATCTACAGTGAAATCTATCCATTGTCACATCCAACACGAACAACGATCGCCAATCATATTCAAAATCTCACACGTTTACAAAGAGAAACAGCAGAAAAATATCTGAAGGATAATCACGAAAAATTTTAAATAAAAATAGAAAGATAGAGACTCAATTCATTGAGTCACGGTAATGATTCGCATAGAGAAGAAAAAAAAACATTGTCGTCAGGCATAGATCAAAATGAATATCGATGAAAAACACGTATTTGAAAAAAATGATCAACCTGTTATTGCTCCGGCAAAACTAGAAAATTATCGTTCAAAAATAGGACAAATATTTACGTTCATTGTAACGGGTGCTGATCGAGGTTCGATTTGGGGTACAGATGTTTATACAGATGATTCGTATCTTGGAATCACAGCTGTTCATGCAGGCTTGCTTAATGTTGGACAAACAAAGTCTATTCGTGTTCAAATTTTACCTGGTCAAACAACATACAAAGGAACATTTCGTAATGGAATCAATTCTTTGCCATATGGCCATTGGTTTGGTAGTTATTCATTTCCGGATAATTTTCAATCAGCAATAAATATACTTTATAAATTCGACAAACCGAGCCCTTTCGGTCCAATGTGTGGCTCAACTGATGACAATGATTATTTGCTTGTATTCTACATGACTCCATTTCCTTCGCTCGTTTTACTAAAAGGTAATCAATGTCAATCTACGATAGCAGTCACGTTCAAAGTTTCTGATATATGTTGGTCTCAATCAACACAAACATTTATTTTTACATCTACACATATTCACGAGTTTAATCCTGCAAATAGCACTATATCAGAAGCATATGGATCTGATAAAATTCCATGGACAATTGCTTGTGACGTGAATGATTTATTTATTGTACATTATCCTGATTTGTCGTTACGTAAACGAGATGTACACAAACCATTCAGTATAAAACAAGAATGGACACGAGCTGATATCATGTGTGAACAAGGTGATCAACTTATTGGTTCAATTCGAATTCATCAAGGCAAACAAATGGGTATAACAATTAAACAGATGGATAATCGATGGCGTGTTGATTTTTTTCAAACAAATAATATGCAACGTTTGTACAAAGGAGAACCATTTGGTTCTTTCGAACCGTCGAATAAATGCTATTGTAAGATTCTGATCTTTTGTTTTGTTTAAACTGAAAATGTGTATATAGGTATGGTTACTCCATTGTTAAACAGTTTTAATCAATGGCTCGTTATAAATGATACCAGTCAAGAAAGAGCTCAAATGATATTAATCGATGAAAAAGGTCGAACGATCAATGGACGAAATTTCGATGCTTTCAATGTGACACTCATTGGCAAAGATAAAGTTGCGTTTCTCACACTTGGTGGCCCGATTATATGTCAACGAAAAGCTTAGTCTTTATTTTATTATGAAGTTTTTCGAGGAGGAGGATAAATCGTAAAGTCTGATGTACGGAGAATACCAGGATTAGTCATTTGTTCACGCTGTTCCGGTGTCAATGCACTGGCTTTCTCACGTGATTGAGTCCAAGCTTTAGCAATCGCTCGTTTCATATCATCATCGCCATTTTCATACATTTCTTCAACCATATTCATAAATTTTTCGTTTGAACCTCCTGATGGATCGATGTTTGGTATAGGTCTATCATTATAAATAAGCATCAAGCAAATATTTGAGACAAAAAACAAATTACTTCATTGGTGTTTTCTTTTCATCTTTCAAAAGACACTCCCAATGTGTTGATTCGGTCTTTCGCAAAGACAAAATGATCATATCTTTTTTCACCTATAAAATATTCAAATTGAAAATATATAATTGTCTATTTCGAATAACTAACTTTAAATATTGATTGATCAGGATCGATGTCATTTAAAAGACCAACTCGTTTCAATGAATAATTAGTATTTTTGAAATTTTGAATTTGTAATTGAAAACCACTAGAATTTCGAAATGATTTTAAAATCGTATAGTTATTAAGTTACCGTTTTTCGAAAGTGCATTGAACTTGATCCTGAGGTAGTTTATCGATACCATCGAGATTTTGAACGTAGATCTTAACAAATTTATCGCTTTGATCCCATGCTAAAAACACAGAAGATTGTAAAAATTCATTGTATTACATTCGAATCATACCATAGACTGTTATATCTTTTGATTGTATTCGAGAAGGAGTGGTGGTGGTGGTGGTGGCTTTTTGTTGCTCTTCTTCTTCTTTGGCTTTCCTTTGTTTTTCTTCGAGTTGAGATAGTTCCTTTTCGAATTTCTGACGTTGAAGTTCAAGATTTTGTTTAATACGTGGACGATCGGTTGAATCAATCAGTCGTTTAACTTCATTGATGTCCGTTGTTACCTCTTTTATTTGTTCGTCTAATGTCATATTCGAATTGGTTTTTTCTTCGTATCGTACGTTACTGGTCGTTTTATATAAGTATCATAACACAACCACGTTTTTTTTTCTTCTTCCGTTCTGTTCTCTCTCTCTCTCTTCAAATAAGCAAATGCGTGATGAAGGTAACTGCGCGTAGTTGCAAAAAAAACAGAACATTCTAAGGACGAATAACTAAAAATAAATGAGCATTTGTAATTCGAAGCAAGAGAAACCGTATTATTGTTTCTTTCGAAACATTCTAATTAAGAAAACGAAATAAAAAAAATACGAAAAAGGTGGCATCGAAGGACATGCATATAAATAATAATTCGTTGAGTTCATTTATTTCAGTCAAAAAGACATACATATATGTTTCGTTGTTTGATTTCGTCAGTACGTTTTTTGTTTCGTTCACCAGTAAAATTAAGTATTATCGCGATTATTACACTCAGTGTTCTTCGTTCTCTACGAATAAATAGCAATAGCATATTGACAGAGACTGATGAAATAGTGGAAGCATGTCATTTTCCAAAACTTTCATTGAGTTTTCAAGGTCTTGGATTTATGCCTCATAAAATTATTCGACCAGTGTGTTATTCGAAATTCTCGCCAGTTATTATTCAAAATTATTCTCTACGACTTATTTATAAACGATTAAATTGTTCTGTTCGATTTTATTTGGGCCATGGAGATCATTTCTATCGAGTGAAATCGATTTCACTTGTCCGTGATGTTAACATCCCGATTCTAAGTGATCATTTCATAGTTCGATGTAATCAAACTTCGACTCCGCATCCTGATGTGCCGTATATTACTATTCGAAATGATAAGAAAATTCGACAACGACTTGCTACTGTTCGAAAGCAAAACGACGATCTAAATATCCTCATACTTGGTCTTGATAGTATATCGAGATTACAATACGAACGAATGTTACCGAAAACACACGCTCATATAAAGAAACTGAACGGCACTATCTTAAAAGGTTATAATATTTTGGGTGATGGTACACCAGCACAAGTCATTCCAATGTTAACAGGCATGTTAGAACGTGAACTACCATCGACACTTCATCGAGATGCAAATGGTTCATTTGTCGATGTCTATCCATTTATTTGGAATACACTTCGAGATCGAGGTTATGTTACAGGTTATTCCGAAGATGGAACTCAAATTGGTATTTGGACATTACGTTTGAAAGGTTTCAATCAAACGCCAACCGATCATTATATGCTACCATTTTATCGATTGCCTGCAACAAGTGCTTATAGGAGTGGACAGAATCCGTATTGTTTTGGTAAACAAACAACATTTGAATTATTTCTTTCGTATATTCAACGATTTTGGACCGCATATTCAAAGGATAAAAAATTCTTTTTTGGTTTTTTCAAACAATATACACACGATGGATATGAATACGGTTCTTTATTAGATTCATCGATAGTAAATCTTCTTGATAGATTGAATAAATCTCGTGAACTCGATCGTACTGTTGTCATTCTCATGAGTGATCATGGAGCACGATTTTCATCGGCTCGTTTGACTCCCCAAGGAGCTATCGAAGAACGTCTACCATTTATGAGTTTTATTTTACCAGAGAGCTTTCATCGAAAATATCCACATGCAATCAATGCACTGCAAACGAATATCAATCGTTTTACAACACCATTCGATGTTCATGCCACGCTTCTCTCTCTACTAGACATGAATAAATTAACAACAACTGCGAAGGATATCAATCTCACACAACGAAATATTTCTTTATTTAATATTATTCCAGCACAACGAACATGTGATCATATTCGACTACCACCACATTGGTGCTCGTGTTTGAAATGGACGAAAGTCAATGTCAACGAAGAAATTATTAAAAAAGCAGCTAAACATGTTGTTGATTATATCAATAAGATTCTCTCGGCTCAATGTCGTCCTCTTATACTTGAATCTATTCGTGGTGCACAAATGTATCGATCGTATAAGAATTTTTCGGCATCTGTACAACGTGGATTTAGAGTACTCGGGCATTGGAATCAAACCGATGGGATAATTTTCTATCAAATCACTTTAACAACAAAACCAAACGATGCTATCTACGAAGCTACTGTTCAATATACAGCTAATACCGGTCATTTAAATACAAATCATAATGATATTAGTCGTCTCAATGCATACAAAACATCGGCCGATTGTATCGTACGAAGTTATCCTCATTTACGAAAATTTTGTTTTTGTATCAAATAAAAAACATATAAAAATGTTAACATAAATATCAGAAGACAATGATTTATTGAACAGCAAGTTTGTTCATTTGAACTTGATCTGTATAAGATCGTTTTCGATTTCGAATAAGATCCATTTGTATTCCGTCGTATCCAATCTTCGTACGCCGTAATACGTGTATAAACACCTGCATATCCTTTTCGAGCACAACCCTCTCCAAAACTAGTTAAACCAACAAGTACCCATTGTTTCTCCGATGTAAATATCATTAATGGACCACCTGAATCACCTGCACATGCATCTAATAAAATACTTGCATTGCATCATTCAATCTTTCTTATAGAAACAATTTACCTTTATCATCGTTCGGTGCAGCTGCACATAATTGAGTATATTTATCTTGAGTGAGAAAACTACATTTCGGCGAATCACTATCTACTACTTCTAAAGTAACTTGTTGAAGATTTATAAACGGTTGTCCCTCCTCGCCAGATATTCCCCATCCAATAATCGTCACCTAAACGCATATTTACCGGCAAATTCAAACAAAAAGAAACAAAACTCACAGGTGTGTTGACTGCTGGCCATACACTTTGCTTGACCATATTCACATCAAACGAAGGCATACAAATCGGAGATACAGCTGGATCATTCATATCCAACGCATTTGATAATTGTAACAAAGCAATATCATCTGTTCCTGTAAGATAGTCAAAATCTCGATGTAGAATAATTTGTGCTACCGATCGATCTTGACTACCATGCCAAAGTTTATTCGATCCTACATGTACCCTAACACTTGTCTGAGAAAGATTGAATACACAATGAGCAGTCGTCAGAATCCATGAACTTGATAGGATCGTTCCACCACAAATTTGAGTATTTTCATTGAATGATAATGACACAATCCAACCCCAACTACCTTCAACTGCATTCTCACCATTGACAATACGAGCCAATGATACTGGTTTCATTGAACATCCGCATTCATAATTTGGATCGCATAGATAATCTGTTCGAGTACTGTATACAAAACTTATTGTTAACAGTAGAACGAATCGAAATAATTCTGTAATCATTATGAACAAAAAAAAAATGAACTGAATTGAACTGAATGTATATATGTATACGACTATAACATCCTTGACTTCATATTTGATACACCTCGGTAATTTTCAACCGAGAAAAAAAGAACACCTATAAGAAAGATAAAAAGAAACGTTCTCTTATCAGTTGTTCGTTGTCGTCAACAACTGATTATAAAAGCACGTCGAAGATTATGTTGCAATTCAGTTGTATCAACATAAAATGAGGCATCTTAGAGGTGTTGCTTGTCTCCTGATCTTCGGATTTTGTATTAATTTCGTTGCCTCAAGTCATCATATCGAAAGTTATGGTGCATTTGGTAAATATCATACGATCTACGAAATTGAAAGTTCCTACATTCAGAAACATACTGGAAATGATTTCTCCAGTCAAGATGATTTAATTGTTTTGAATGTTTCATCGACATTGTATTCAAACGGTGATCAAGTTAATATCACTTGGACACCGCCATCAACTGTATGCAGTGATGATTTCATTGGAGTTTATTCAATTGAAATTCCAACGAGTACTCGTAAGCGAAAATAAAGATAAGAAAATTTGAAATTAAGTTTTTTTTGTTTTTTTAGCTGATGGTTATTATGATAATGAAGTCATTCGAAAAGGACAACAACATTCATCATGGCGAATGATGAATATTCGTCGTTCACTTGAATTTCGATACTATTCTCGAGGTCAAACTTGTTCTGGCACTTATACTTTAATCGGCAAATCTGTTACCATCGAACCAAAAAATATCGAAGAACCAGTTCATATTCATTTAGCATTCACCGATCGAATCGATCAAATGTTTGTTAATTATCTAACAAATTCATCTCAAACTCTTCCTTCATGTCAATACGGTCTCGATCCATCGGCATTGACTTCGACAAAAACCGGCACATCAATTACATACAAAGCTAGTGACATGTGCGAAGAAATCGCAACGATAACAGGCCCGCATAATTTCATCGATCCCGGTGTTATACATACAGTTGTCATGGAAGATCTTCGTCCATCAACAACCTATTACTATCGTGTTGGAAACGATGTCGATGGTTGGTCATCGATTTATTCGTTTCTTACTCGTCCTGTCGACGAAGATGCAACTGTGAATATCGTTGCCTATGGTGATATGGGCGCAACACCAGCTGCTCAAGAAACAATCAATTATGTTGCTGCACGAATAGCAACTATGAATATCACAGGTTTAGTTCATATCGGTGATATTAGTTATGCACGTGGCATTGCAGTTATTTGGGAAGCATTTATGACGCAAATTCAATCGGTTGCTGCTCGAGTTCCGTATATGGTTAGCATTGGAAATCATGAATACGATCATTTAACAGGCGGAGAAAAAGATCCAAGTGGCGCACCAGCTCCAAGTGGATTTCGACCATCGTGGGGTAATTACGGTCGTGATTCAGGCGGCGAATGTGCTGTGCCAATGGTACGTCGTTTTCGTTCACCATCGAATGGTAACGGTATCTTCTGGTATAGTTTCGAGATTGGTCCAGTTCACATTCTTCTCTTTTCTGCTGAACATGATTTTCAACCATCATCAGTTCAATACAATTGGATCGAACGTGATCTTAAATCAGTGAATCGTACGCGTACACCATGGATTATCGTTGGTTCACATCG
>ERZ778027.4139-NODE-4139-length-12914-cov-3.633486_pt1 | contig 12914 bp, 9 predicted proteins | sample MGYA00375757_ERZ778027 | MGnify/ENA primary metagenome ERZ778027 (study PRJEB29350, sample SAMN05389817) | bioreactor metagenome | isolation source: Ammonium sulfate bioreactor | place: South Africa: University of Cape Town | collected 2014-02-18 ... | reverse complement strand
TATCGGGTCGTGCGCATGGATCTGCCTGGGGCCTATGTCCATTGCAGCCTCGAAGGCGAGGGCCGCGTCCTTCTCGACGGGCGCTGGCGGGTCCATCGCGCCGGCATGGTCTCGGTTGCCCCGGCGCGGGCGCTTCATGCTTTCCACGCCGTGCCCGAAACCACCTGGCGGTTATGCTGGGTGCGCTACACGCCGGCCTCGCCGCGGTCGCTTCCGGGCTCCATGGCACCTGTGCTGACGGCGTTCGACGCCGACGCGCTCGGATTCTCCATCCTCGGATTGGATGCCGAGATGAGGGCAAGCGGCGATCTGGGCAATTGCGAGCTCTTCGTCGACTCCATCGAACGCTATGTATCGCGCATTGCCGAGCCGTGGCGCCGCGACGGCCGGCTGGCGGCCGTCTGGTCAGAGGTCCAGAGCGCGCTGGACCATCCCTGGACATTGGCCGAGCTCGCGGCGATCGCCGGGGTCAGCGAGGAGCATCTGCGCCGGATCTGCCAGTCCAGCCTCGGCCGAAGCCCGATGAAGCAGCTGCTGATGCTGCGGATGGAGCAGGCCGCCCATTTGCTGACTATCTCAGACCACACCGTCGAGGCAGTCGGGCGCGCCGTCGGCTACGAGAATCCCTTCGCCTTCTCGAACATGTTCAAGCGCATCATGGGCCGCCGCCCCTCCGCCTACCGTATCGCGAGCGCGGCGCAGGCCCGCGGCAACTGACCCCGCGCGCCAGGTCGAGCCGGCGGACCCGGGCGGCGTAGCGACCGTTTCGGGGGTGCTGGGGGCCTATCGCCAGCCCTCGGACCCGGGGCCAGGTCGGCGCAGAATCATGTGGATCGCCGATATCCCGCCGTGGACATCGAGCATGGCGAAGGCGTTTCCCTTCGCCTCTACTGGATGCCTGCGAGGCGGATGTCCGTGCTCGCGGCGCCTGCAATGTGGACCTTGCACATGTCGTCGGCGGATCGCGCGCGATCCGCCGGACCGGAACTGCTGCCGGACGCATCCAGCGCGGAGGAAAAGACACGCGATCGTCACCTGAAGGCCGGCGCCCGGTTCAAGCCGGGCCGGCCGCCGGAGATCCAAGGGGAGGACCAAGATGAACTGCTTCAAATGCAGCCGGCCTGGCTTGGCGGCAATGCTCGTCGCCCTCGCGGCGAGCGCCGCGCCGCTCAGCACCGAGGCCAAGACCTATCAGTATATGTCGGCGCACTCGGTCAATGATTCCTTCGTCAAGACGCTTCGGTCGCTGGTCGATGGATACAAGAAGGACCATCCCGATTTCGACCTCGTCATCGAAACCGCAGCCGACCGTGACGCATTCAACTCGAAGCTGCGCATCCTCGCCTCGAGTGACCAGCTCCCCGACTGGTTCGACGCCGACCCAGAGCCGTTCTTCCGCCAGATCGTCGAGCAGGGCAAGGTCATCGACGTCGCGAAGCTCTATGAGGATCTCGGCATCTCCGACCGGTTCTACCCGATCTCGCTCTCCTATCCGAAATGGGACGACGGTGCGCTGAGCCTGATCACGTGGCAGGCGAACGCCGAATACTTCTGGTACAACAAGGACCTGTTCGCCAAGGCCGGTGTCGAGCCGCCGAAGACGATCGACGATCTCCTCGCCGTTCTCGCCAAGCTGAAGGAGGCCGGGATCACGCCGATCTCAATCGACGGCAAGGATTACTGGCCGGCAATGCGCTATCTCGCCATTCCACCCTTCCGGGCCGAGGGCAACGGCTTCATCGACAAGCTGAAGGCCGGCGAGGCCAAGATGAGCGATCCGACGGGCATCGCCGCCGCCAAATTCCTGCAGACGCTCGGCGAAAAATATTTCCAGCAAGGCTTCTCGAGCACCGACTATACCGCCGCGCTCGATCTCTTCACGAGCGGAAAGGCGGCCGTCTATTACATGGGCACGTGGGAATTGCCGAGCTTCCTTGGCGAGAACGGCGACCTCAAGCCCAATATCGGCTATTTCACGATGCCGATCGGATCGGACAAGGACGCTTCGCCGCCGACGGACTGGTTTGCGGTGTCGGGCATCGGCACGGCCGTGCTCAAGACGGCGGATACGCCCGAAATGCGCGACTTCCTCAAATATCTCTTCGCAAACTACGCGGACAAGGCGCTTTACGAGGGCCACTATCTGCCCTCGATCGTGCCGACCTTCAAGCCCGACCTGCCGCCGATCTACAAGCGGATCCTGGACGACATCGCGGGCGTGAAGACCTTCGCCAAGGTGTGGGACGTCCAGCTGGATCCGAGCACCGTCGATACCATGGGTCGCGAGGACACCAACCTCGCCCTCGGCCAGACGACGCCCGAAGACTATGCGGCGGCGATCGACCAGTCGATCCAGACCTACCTTCAGAACAAGTAGTCAGCCGCGGCTCCCCTCCCAGCGGCCGTGGTCGCGACGGCTTCGGCTCGTCGCGATCGCCCCACCACCTTGGAATGCCGAAGGAGCGAAGCCATGTCGCGTTCGCGATCTGCCTCAGCCTGGCTCTACGTCCTGCCCGCGCTGATCCTGTTCACGCTTCTCGTCATCGTTCCGATCATCTGGTCGCTGTCGTTCAGCGTGTTCAAATGGAACGGCATCGGCGCCAAGGTCTTCATCGGCATCGGCAACTACGTCCGCATGTGGAACGACGGTCTGTTCCGCCGGGCGTTCGTCAACAATCTGATCTTCGCCGGGCTTGGAACTGTGGTCCAGGTCGTCCTCGGCATGGGTATGGCCATTCTACTCATGTCGATCACGCGGTTTCGCGATTTCGTGAAGGTGGCCTATTTCATACCCTGCGTCATATCATCGGTCGCGATCTGCCAGATCTTCGCGAAGCTCTTCGCGCTCAATCCCGAGGGCGTCTTCAACGCCTTGCTCGGCGCCGCAGGCCTTGCGGCCTGGAAGGGTGCGCCGCTGTCGGATCCGCATCTCGCGCTCGTCATCGTCACGCTGGTGGACGCGTACAAGTTCTGCGCGATCTACATGGTCATCTATTTCTCCGCCTTCATGGGGATCGACGCGCAGCTTCTGGAAGCCGCCGAGCTCGACGGCGCCAACTGGTGGCAGCGATATGTCCACGTGCGATTTCCCATGATCCGCACGGTGTTCCTCATCTCGCTGGTGGTGCTGATCAGCGGCACGCTGAAGGGCTTCGACGTTTCCTACATCCTGACCGGGGGCGGCCCAGGCGCATCGAGCGAGCTTGTCTCGACCTACATGTACAAGACGATCTTCAACTCCCTGAACTTCGGCTATGGCAGCGCGATCGCGGTCTTCCTCGCGGTCGAATGCCTGCTCGCGGTCGCCATCATGCAGCGGTTGTTCCGGTCCTCCGGCCAGGAGCGCATGTGATGAGATGGAGCCGCATCCTGCGCGCGATCGCCTATCTCGCGGTCGGCATCATGCTGGTCATACAGCTGTACCCGATCGTCTGGGTTGCGGCGGCATCGCTGAAGACGCCTGAGGAACTCTCGAACGGCGCTCCCTTCGCGATGCCGGCCGGCTTCTATATCGGCAACTATATCGGCGCCTTCAGCCAGTCGAACCTGTTGCGCTATCTCCTCAACAGCACTGTCGTCGCGGTCCTGACCATCATCATCACCATCGGACTGGGGGCACCGGCCGCCTATGCGATCGAGAAGCTTCGCTTCCCCGGCGCGAAGCTCGTGCTCGGCTACTTCCTGCTCGGCATCATGATCCCGATCTTCGTGACCTTGCTGCCGATGTTCCAGATGTTCAACGCGGCGGGCCTGCGCAACACCTATTGGGCGCTCGTGCTGCCGCAGGTCGCGTTCGGGCTGCCGCTCTGCATCTATCTCTATACCGGTTTCATGCGCCAGGTTCCCGACGCGCTGCTCGAGGCCGCGACGATCGACGGGGCGGGCGACCTCCGTATCTTCCTCACCATCGTCTTCCCGCTCTGCGGCAACGTCACCGTCACGATCGTCACCCTCAGCTTCCTGTCGGTCTGGAACGAGTTCGTCTTCGCGAACACTTTTATGACCGCCGCTTCGATGAAGACGCTGCCGATCGGGCTGAACGACTTCGTCGGCGCCTATGGAAAGACCGACTTCGGCCTGACCTATGCGGCGATCATGGTCTCGATCCTGCCGATGCTCATTCTATACTTTTTCCTCAACAAGCGCGTGATCAGCGGCGTTGCTGCCGGCGCGACGAAGTAGCCGTCCCTCCCATAGTCATCCTCAATCCGGATTGTCAGATGAAGACGATACTGAACAGCAACTGGAGCGTCCTGCAGGACGTCCACGACACGGCCGAGGCGCTGAAGCTCCACGAGGGCGGGCTCGTCCTGACCGATGTCGGACATCAGCTTTCCGAATGGGAGCCGATCGACCGCCTCGAGCATCTCCAAGTGCTCTTTGCCGCCAAGCCTTACTGGGGGCGCGAACTGCGCTATTTCAACCAGGCGCCCTGGTGGTATCGCAACAGCTTCACTTTCGACGCCGAAGCCGGCGCCAGGACGGTGCTCCGCTTCAGCAATGTCGACTATTTCTGCAAGGTTTGGCTCAACGGCGTCTTCCTCGGCGAGCACGAGGGCTATTCGGTGCCGTTCGAGTTCGACGTGAGCGACGCGCTGCGACAGGGGGAAGTCAATGATCTCGTCGCGAAGGTCTGGTCTCCCTGGGACAGCAGGATCCACGGCGACGCCCATGCGAAGCGGACGTTCCAGGTCGTGCGCGATCTCGTCAAGGGGACCTATGAGCACGACGACACGCTGGTGGCGCGCGACGTCAACCCGGTCGGAATCTACGGCGAGGTGAGCTTCACGTCGACGGTCGGGCCGAGCTTCAAGGGCGGCCCGCGCATCACCTATGCTCTTTCGGACGATCTAGCGAGCGCGAAGGTCACCGTCCGTGGCGTCGTGGCGGCGATGGAGGGCGGGAGCGCCCGCCTGACCATTCGCGTCGCCAACGAGGCGACGCTTGCGGAAAAGGGCCTCCACGTCTTCGACATCGCCGCGAGCAAGGACGGCGCCGCGTTCGAGGCCGTGTTCGAGGTCCCCGGGATCGAGCTGTGGAACCTCTGGGACCAGGGCAACCAGCCGCTCTACGACATCACCCTCGGTCTCGCCGGTGGAGAGGCGCAGGCGCGGCGCATCGCCTTCCGCCGCGTCGAACTCGAGCGCGACGACACGCAGACGGTCTTCCATGTCAATGGCCGTCGCGTCTTCATCCGCGGCACGTCCTATTTTCCCGATGTCTACGTCTCCACCATGACGCGGGAGCGCTACTTGCGCGATCTGTCGACGATCAAGGCGGCTGGCTTCAATCTGATCCGCGTCCATGTCCATGTCGAGAACGAGATCTTCTATTCGCTGTGCGACGAGCTCGGTATCGGCGTGATGCAGGATTCCGAATACAACTGGACGCATCCGGTCGCGGAGAGCTGGGCAGAGCGTTTGACCGCGATCTACGAGCAGACGATCCTGATGCTCGACGACCATCCCTCGCTCATCTGCTGGATTTGTCTCAATGAGCCGGGCGTCATGGATCCCGGCGGCCGCACCCACGGCTATGCCATGGAGATCAGTCCCGGACCGAGGCTCTACGCGGCCGTGGTCGCACTCGATCCGTCGCGTCCCGCCATCAAGGGCTCATTCTGCTTCGATGACCCGACCAGCGGCGACAGCCACAACTATACCGGCTCGCTGCAGGGTGCGGGGGTCTCCTATGTCGACATCGACGGCACCAGCGAAAAGCTCAACACTGAGTTCGGCTTCGACGCGCCGGGCAGCATCGCCAACCTGCGGCTGATGCCCGATCTGCTGAAACGCCTTTCTCCGCGTCCCGACCAGATCGAGGAGGCGCAGAACTACCAATATCGCCTGCTGAAATATTACATCGAACATTATCGGACGCAGAAATACAGACCGTGTTCCGGTTATGTGCACTTCATGTTCATCGATCTCTGTCCGCAGAGTTTCTACGGCGTCTACGACTGGTGGGGTACGCCCAAGCCGGCGCTGGAGGCGCTTTTCGAGAGCAACCAGCCGGTCGCGGCGATGATCGAAATGACGGCGTCGAAGACCGAGGCGGTTTGGCTGATCAACGATTCCGATCGCGATCTCGGCCAAGTGACGGTGACCTGGACGCTCACCGATGCGGCAGGTTCCGTGCTTGCGGAAGGTGAAGAGCGGGTCGCATGCGGCCCGGATTGCCAGGTTCGCGTCGCAGGCCTCGCCATCGCACCAGACGCGGCCCGCGGACCGATCCATGCTGCTGTCGTCGCGCGCGACGGGCGCGGCATGGTCGTCGCCAAGAACCGCTATCGCGACATGTTCGGGCATCCCGAGCACGTCAAGGGTCATCCGACGCGCATGAACCACGAATACGGAATGAGGCTCTACTCGGCGTGATCTCCGGCTATGAGTTTCCGAGCGACGTGCACCCGTCACTCCGGCCCGGCGAGAATGCGGCTCAAGGACTGGGGACGAACTCTAACCCAGTCCGCCCTCATGTTCGAGGATCGATTGCTCCCCATATGATCTTCAACCCCTCCCGCACAGGATTACCGGATGTGACGCGTAGAGGCTATCGTCCGGCCGCAGCAGCGTAGGCTTTCGAAGCGCGACAATCACCGACCTGTCGTCGATGGTTGGCACGGGAGAGGCTTGGCGCTTCGGTCGGGTCGGTAGATCGGCGACCGAGCTCCGCCTCTTCCACTTCGCCGCTGCGGTCGCAGCGATACCGTGATGAGGCCGGCCCAAGCGCAGTCTTCGAATCCGGCGTCGAGATTGTACCATCAAGGCCAGCGATCAACACTCTGCGCAAGGCACCACGCCTTCAAGCGCAGATGGTGGTGCGGGTGGTCGGAATCGAACCGACACTCCTCTCGGAACCGGATTTTGAATCCGGCGCGTCTACCAGTTCCACCACACCCGCAATTTTTGCCGCCGACTCTACCCGTCGCTCTCTGCACCTATGCTGCACCTAGCACAAGATCCCAAGATTGGCCGCGATAGCTCTTATTCTTGTAACCGACTGACTCTACGTCCATTTCTGCACGCAGAGCAAGTTGTGGGTATGGTAGACAAACCTCTTTTTGAGTCCGCTGCGTCTACCAATTCCGCCACGCCCGCGCGGTCTAAAGGCTTCCGATCGCGGATCCCGTCCGGTCTGAGCCGGCCGTTCCTATAACGCAGCTGGGCCCGGATATCCAGACGATGTCGAGGCGCTCGTCCCCTCGGCCGTGGTGGGGAGCACGACGACCTTCGTGCCGTTCGGAACGCGGCCATAGAGGTCGATGACGTCCTGGTTCATCATGCGGATGCAGCCCGAGGAGACGGCCTGGCCGATAGACCAGGGCTGATTGGTACCGTGGATGCGATAGAGCGTGTCCTTGCCGTTCTTGTAGAGATAGAGCGCCCGGGCGCCGAGCGGATTGGCTTCGCCCCCTGCCATGCCGCCGGCCCATTGCCGGTATTTCTCCGGTTCGCGGGCGATCATGTCGTTGGTCGGCGTCCAGCGCGGCCATGCCTTCTTGGTTGCGACTTCGGCGGTTCCCGTGAATTCGAGACCCTCGCGCCCGACGCCGACGCCATAGCGAAGCGCCTTGCCGTTTTCCTGCACGAGATAGAGGAAGCGGTTCGCCGGGTCGACCACGAGCGTTCCCGGAGGTTCGCCCGTCGGGTCGTCGACGAGTGCGCGACGGTTGCGCTCCTTGAGCTTGGCGTCGGGCACGCCGGAGATATGGAAACCGCCATCCTCGATCGCGCCGTAGCCGGGCGCGAAGGAGGTGACCGTCGGAGGTGGCGCAGGCGGCGGCGAATTCGTCGCGCAGGCGGGCAGCAGCAGGAGCAGGAGCAGGCCAGGGCGCGCCGGGCCGGCAGGAGCGCGGAGCGAGGTCACGGAGTGCCGGGCCATCACTTTGCCGCCTGCCGGCGACGCGCTTCCGCGAAGGCTTCCTTGAAGCCGGCATAGTCGAGCGTCGAGGTGCGGAACGGGCCGATCAGATAAGTGGGCGTCCCTTCGAGGCCGAGGGCGTCCGCCTGTTCGAGATTGCGGCGCAGCAGAGCGGTGATCTCCTCGCCATGCGCCGCGAGGTCCGCCTCGAGCCGGCGCACATCGACGCCGGAGGCCTGGATCGCCTCCATCATGCGTTCCTGGCTGATGCCGCGGCCCGGTATGGCCATGAGCGCGTCGTGAACCTTCCGGTATCCGCCCTGATAGTTCGCTGCGAGTGCCATCCGTGCGCCGTAAACGGAGGCATCGGTCAGGATCGGCCAATCCTTGTAGACGAGGCGGATTTCGCCGTCTTCCCGGGCGGCCCGTTCGAGATCGGGCGCCGATTTTTTGCAGAACGGGCAATTGTAATCGAGATAGGCGACCACCGTGACGTCGCCTTTCGGATTGCCGGCCGTCGGGGCGGCGGGATCGTTCAGGATCGCGTCGACATCGATGCCCTCCGCCCGGAGGGGCGAAGTGGCGAAGGCTGTGCCAGCGGCGAGGACGCCGGCGAGCATGAGAAGGTGGCGGCGCTGCATGGGAACTCCTGCGTCGAGGGACAAGGGAAGAGGCGCGTTCAGATGGCGGCCGCGTCGAGACGGCGGTTGATCTCCTCGGCGGTCACCGGCCCTATGAGACGGGAACCGGGGATTTCGCGGCCGTCCGCGTCGAGGAGCAGTAGGGCCGGCGGGCCGACCAGCTGAAAGCGTTGCAGCAGGTCGCGCGTGGCGTCGTCGTATTTCGTGATGTCGGCGGTCACCCTTCCGAGCGCCGCGAGCCGGGAGCCGAGTTCTGGCGCGGCCATCACCCTCGCATTCGATTTGCACACCGTGCACCAGTCGGCTGTGAAGTCGACCAGTATGGGCCGACCCGCCGCGGCCGCCCTCGCCGATGCGACCGCGCGGTCGAAGTCTTCCGCGGAGGCGACCGTGACCGCTGCCTCTCCTTTGGTCAGCACGACCGGCGCCGTGGAAGCGAAAGCCAGCGGCCGCAGCGGGTCATCCGCGCCGGCGGCGGCTCCGATGATCAGTGCTGCACCATAGATGACAGCCAGGATGCCACCTGCGTGAACGAGTCTCGCGACCGGCATGCTGGCGCTGCCAAGGCGCTCGAGGCCCCCGAAAAAGGCCGCCGAACCGATCAACAATGCGCCGAGCATGGCCAGCGTCGCCGGCGGCGGCATCAGCCGCCCGGCCAGGAGAACGGCAATCGCGAGAAAGACGACGCCGAAAGCCTGCTTGGCCCGCTCCAGCCATAGACCGCCGCGCGGCAGGATACGCGGCCCGAACAGCCCGACCAGGAGGAGCGGCAGACCCATGCCGAGGCCGAGCATGAACAGCGCGCCGGCGCCTGTGGCGGCATCACCGGTGGTCGCGGCATAGAGCAGCGCGCCGGCCAGCGGCGGCGTGACGCAGGGTCCGACGATCAGCGCCGAGCCGAAGCCGAGCACCGCGGCGCCGCCGAGCGAGCCGCCCGCAGCGCGACCGCTCAGCCGGTTCGCGAGCGCGGTTGGCAAGGCGAGGTCGAACAACCCGAACATGGACAGCGCCAGGGCCACGAAGATCGCGGCCGTCACCCCGAGCGCGAGCGGCGTCTGCAGGGCGGCCTGGAGGTTGGCTCCCGACCAGCCTGCAACTGCGCCCACCAGGGCGTAGGCGGTCGCCATGGCGAGGACATAGGCGCCGTTCAGCGCGAGAGCACGCCGGGTCGTAAGCGTCTCGCCGGACCGCGTCAGCATACCGGCCAGGATGGGGATCATCGGGAAGACGCATGGCGTCAGCGAAAGCAGAAGGCCGAAGCCGAGAAAGGCCAGCATCGACCAGCCCGTACCGTCCCGGAACAGGGCCTCGGCGCCGCTCTCTCCCCCGGCCGGGGCCAGACCGGACGAGGGCTGGGCCATGGCCTCCGGGTCTCCGGCGGGCCTGGAGCCGGGCGGCGCGGACCGGACGGCGAGGCTGGTGAGATCGACGATATCGGTCCGCGGCGGGTAGCAGATGCCCTTCTCCGAACAGCCCTGATAGCCGGCGCGCAGATCGCCGGAGGCGGCGAGGTTGCCCGCACGGGCTTCGACATCGGCGTGGAAGACCTGCACGATGCCGAAATTGGCATCGTCCTTGGCCTCGCCTTCGGGCAGGTCCAGCGTCACGCCGCGCCCCTCCACGGTTGCCTTCAGGCTGTCCCGATAGAGATAGGTGCCGGGTGCGACCGTCCAGCGCAGCAGGAGCCTGCCGGACGGGTCGCGGCCAGCCGTGAGGCTGAACGGAGCGGTGTCGCTGCGCGCAAGAGACAGGGCCGGAAAGCTCGTGCCGCTGCCCTCGGCGGCAGCGAGCGGCGAGAGGCATCCCAGCAGGAGAAAAGCCGACCGCATGGCCATCGCCACGCCCTGACGGATCGTCCGCAGTGGGGCATTTGCTCGCCACATCATCGCTCGTCGCTCCTCTTTACTCGCGGCGAGCTGCTCCGATGCCTACCTTAAGCCAGCCTTAAGCTGGCGGGCGATGCTGGTGGGGGACAGGTCGACGGCGGAGACGAACAGATCGTGATGCGGATACTCCTGGTCGAGGACGACGCGGTGCTCGCGGACGGGATCCGCGCCGGGCTGACGCTGGCCGGGCTGACGGTCGACGCCGTCGCGCGCTGCGCCGATGCCGACGCCGCTCTCGCCGACACGCGCTTTGATGCCGTCGTGCTCGATCTCATGCTGCCGGATGGCTCGGGGCTCGACGTCCTTGCGGCGATGCGGGCGCGGCAGGATGCGACGCCGGTCCTTCTGCTGACGGCGCTCGACGAGACCGCCGATCGCGTGCGCGGGCTGGACTGCGGCGCCGACGACTATCTCGGCAAGCCGTTTGATCTCGACGAGCTGGCCGCGCGCCTGCAGGCGCTCTCGCGGCGCAGCGGCCGAGCCGCTCCTGCGCCACGGCGGTCTCGCGCTGGATCCCTCCAGCCTTGCCGCGAGTCTCGACGATGTGCCCGTGCCGCTCTCCCGGCGGGAATTCGCCGTCCTGTCGATGCTGATGGAGCGGCCAGGCGTCATCCGCGCCAGGAGCGAGCTGGAGGAGCGGCTCTATGGCTGGCAGGAGGAGGTGGAGAGCAACACGGTCGAGGTCTATGTGCACAATCTCCGTGCCAAGCTCGGCCGCGGCCTGATCGAGACGGTGCGGGGCGTCGGCTATCGGCTGCGAGCGCCGTGATGAGTTCGCTGCGCCGCCGGCTGTTCCTCATTCTCCTGACGGCGACGGGGCTGATCTGGCTCTCGGCCGTTGCGTGGATCGGCCTCGTCAGCCGGAGCGAGCTCGAACATGTGCTCGACACGCGTCTGCAGGAAGCTGCCCGCATGGTGCATTCGCTCGTGATGGCGGGCGACGGGGCGGCGGCCGCCTTCCCTGAAACGGAGCCGGCCTTGGCCGGCAGCTATGAGCGGCAGCTGTCCTGCCAGGTCTGGTCTTTCGACGGCCGTCTCATCGCGCGGTCTTCCGGCGCCCCCGCGTCCGAGATGGCGTCCGATCGCGAGGGCTTCGCCGATCGCGAGGTCAATGGCGAGACCTGGCGGGTCTATACGATCGTCGATGCGCAGAAGGGTATCCGGGTCGTGGTCGGCGATCGTGTCGGCCTCCGAGACAGGCTCGTGCTCGATCTCATCGCCGGCCTTGCCGTGCCAGCCGTGCTGGTGCTGCCGCTCCTCGGCCTGCTGATCTGGTGGAGCCTGGGACAGGGCTTGCGTCCGCTGCGACGGGTGGCGGCCGATATCGCGGCGCGCGATGGCGAAGACATGCGCCCTGTCACGCCGGAGGGCGCGCCCTCCGAGATACGGCCGCTCATCGGCGCGCTGGACGGGCTGTTCGCCAAGGTGGAGGCGGCGCGCCGCCACGAGCGCGACATCACCGCCTTTGCCGCGCATGAACTGCGCACGCCACTCGCCGGCCTGAAGACGCAGGCGCAGGTCGCCCTGGCTGCCCCCGACGACGGCACGCGGCAGCAGGCGCTGAAGCAGATCCTGCTGTCGGTCGATCGCACCAGCAGGCTCGTGCGCCAGCTGCTGGCGCTGGCGCGGCTCGATTCCGGCAGTCCCGGGAGGATCGAAGAGGTCCGGATCGGCGATGCGTTGCGGGAAGTGGTGGACGCCATGCCGCATCGCTCCGATGTCGCGGTCGACATCGATCCTGCGCTGGACGACGCGCTGCGAGCCCTGGACAGGGAGGCCCTGCAGCTGCTGCTGCGAAATCTCCACGAGAACGCGGTCCAGCATGCGCGCGAGGGCGGCCGCGTGCGATGGTCGCTTGCGGGCGATGGCCGATCCCTGATCGTCGAAGACGACGGACCCGGCATCGCCGATGACGAGATGGAACTGGTCCGCCAGCGCTTCTATCGCGGGAAGGGCGCCCGGGTATCGGCGGGCACAGGGCTCGGGCTCAGCATCTCGGACCAGTCGGCAGCCCGGTTGGGCGCGAAGCTCCATCTTGGCAACCGTGCCGACGCCCGCGGCCTCCGTGTCGAGATCCGCTTCCCGCCCGGGCCCCCCGGCCACGGGTGAGCGCAGCCTGCCTCGTCGTCCTCGCGGTTCGGCTCGGCATACGAAGGTTCACCAGCCCGAACCTCCTGGAGAATATCGGCCTGCGGCTTCGCATGGGATCCTTCGAACCATCGTTAAGCCGCGGATGTCGCGCAGCCAAAATCCGGAGGTCGGGCCATGCTGGTCACTGTCTATGTCGCTGTGGGGGGTGCGCTCGGATCGGCCCTGCGCTATGGCCTCAATCGCTGGCTGACGCAGCTGTTCGGCGACGCGCTGCCATGGGGGACCATCGTCATCAACATCGTCGGTTCCTACGTCATCGGGCTTGCCACCGCGTTCTTTGGCGGTACCGCCGGCGCCTTGACACCGATCGAGATGCGTCAGTTCGTGCTGGTCGGTGTCTGCGGCGGCTTCACCACCTTCTCCTCCTTCAGCC
>ERZ778027.4138-NODE-4138-length-12915-cov-3.595490_pt1 | contig 12915 bp, 16 predicted proteins | sample MGYA00375757_ERZ778027 | MGnify/ENA primary metagenome ERZ778027 (study PRJEB29350, sample SAMN05389817) | bioreactor metagenome | isolation source: Ammonium sulfate bioreactor | place: South Africa: University of Cape Town | collected 2014-02-18 ... | reverse complement strand
GCATCTGCGAGCGCAACGTGCCGGTGCTATCTCTCGCCGATCATTCGTCGTTGTGCGTGCAGCACCACAAGTGGGACATCAAGTCGCTCGAAATCAACGAGATGCTGCGCAAGGTTCGTTCGTTCGTTCGCATTCGTTCACTAGCGCCACCGAAATACTCACGCAATCCGTGATGCCGATGCCGATGCCGATACGGATACCGATGCGTACAGCTCATCTATGACCAGCGCAACGAGATTCCCACGTTGGCACTCGATGACATTGAGTTCTTTACGCAAGTGATTGACATTGTCGAGGCGTACGTTGCTGTAGTTGCCTCCGGTCCGTGTGCCGATTCGGCGGCGCATACTCACTCTGCTCGATTCCACGCTCCCACACTCACAGCACCATCAAGGTCAACGGACTCGGTGCGTACGATCAACTGAACAAGCTGCTCGAGCGCGTGGCGACACTGCGCAAGCGTGAGCGAGGAGACTCGCCACGACTGCGAGACATTGGCAGTCCGTCGATGATGTCGCTCGGCTTCTTCGAGCCCTCGACTCCATCGCCCGCGAGCTCACTCTCTCCGTCGCCCTCGCCGTCGTCGGCCTCGTCGTCGGTGATCGACAGCGGTGCCGAGAGCAACGAGTCGTCGCCAGCGCCGGTGACGCGTGCGCGCGCCAACTCGGCCACCACGCGCAAGGTCGAGAGCATGGAGGTGCTGCTCGGTCGCAAGCGGCCATCGCTCTCCAAGAAGCCGAGCGCTCGTGTACAGCTGCTCGCCTCGGTCGCGAAGCTCATCACGCGCAAGAAGGCCGTCATGCGCAACCTGATCGACACCTTTGATTGTATCACCAACGACATTCCCGAGACACTACATGTACGTGCCACTGCCACCACCACCACCACCACCACCACTCATTGATACTCACTTTCGGTGAGCGCTCGACTCCTGCCACGGCCACTTCTCGCTAGCTCCTCAAAATTCCGTCGATTGCCGAGTTCGAGATCTTGAAGCCCATCACGCGTGGCGGCTTCGCGTGCGTGTACCTGGCGCAAAAGAAGAGCACCAAGGACGTGCTGGCGATCAAGGTCCTCAAGCAGCAAGACCTCGTCGAGAAGAACCAGGTCGAGCAAGTGATTGCCGAGCGCAACATCCTGGCCACCACCAGTTGCGACTATGTCGTGCGCCTCTACTACGCCTTCAAGACCAAGGAGAACCTTTGTCTTGTACGTGATCGCATCGCGTCGCGTCGCATCGCATCGCATCTCGTTCTCACATTTTGCGCGTGCAACCTAGGCGATGGAGTTTCTGAGCGGCGGTGACCTCTGCGCACCGTTGATCGAGATTGGCGCCTTCGACGAGCAGGTGGCCAAGTGGTACATTGCCGAGATCGTACAGGCGCTCGAGTATCTCCACAGCAAGAAGATCATCCACCGCGACCTCAAGCCCGACAACATTCTCATCGCCAACGACGGCCACCTCAAGCTCACCGACTTTGGCCTGTCGCATTTCGGCCTGCACAGTATGTGACTCGCGTGCTACGTGCACCGCGCCAACGTTTTGGTTGACGCTCGTTCGCGCAGGGCAAACGCAAGAGTTCTGGGGCAAGATCGAGGACAGCGGCAAGAGCTTCAAGTTCTTGCGGACGAACTCGGTTGAAGTGCAAGAGGAGCGCGTGGTCGGCGTACGTGTGCTGCAGTGCCAACGCATTGCAATGCAACGCAACGCAACGCAACTGACTCCATTCACCACTAGACTCCCGACTATCTGGCACCCGAGGTGCTGCTGGGCCTGCCACACGGCAAGCTGGTCGACTTTTGGGCGCTTGGCGTCATACTCTACGAGTTCCTCGTCGGCTACCCGCCGTTCTCGGGCTCGTCGCCGGCCGAGATCTTTCAGAACATCCTCAACACTAACTACACCATCAGCTGGGACGAGCTCTCGGACGAGGACATCTCGCCGGCAGCGGCCGACCTCGTTCGCCGCCTGCTGTGCGACGCTGACAAGCGTCTCGGCAGCAACAGCATCGAGGAGATCAAGCAGCACCCCTTCTTCGAGAACATCAACTGGGAGACGCTGCGCAGCCGCGCGCCACCCTTCAAGCCCAACCCTGCCGACGTGACCGATACCAAGTTCTTTGAAGGTTCGTCGCGCGTGAGCCGTTCGTCCACGCTCGCTCACTCGCTCACTCACTCACTCGTTGGCAATCTCGGCAGCTCGCAAGGCCTTCTGGCCATTGATCGAGGAGGACTTTGGCTTCGTCACCCAGGCGAACAACGGCGATGGCAAGGGCGATGGCAAGGGCGACGGCAACGAGCAGTCGGATGGTAGCGCATCGGGCTCGTCCTCGAACGGCCACGAGTCACAAGCTGACGATGATGCCGTGCCGCCAACAAGCTCCGACACCGCAAGCGCCTCGCTCTCGGTCGCGGCCTCTCCTGCACCTGCAGCTACACAGACAGCCATCTCGCCTCGCGGCGCTGCACAAGCGGTTCCGACGTCGCCGTTGGCGCTGAGTAGCGCCGCGCCGGCAGGTCGCCTATCGCTCGACGTGTCGAACATCGTCGAGACCAAACGGAAGGAGCTACTGGCGCGCGTGTCATCGTCGCTGGACGAGGAGTGCTTCGGCTCGTTCTGGTGCATCAACGCCAACAACCTCCACCAACGCAATCTCGAGATCGTGCAAGAGTGGAAAGCTGCGCAAGAAGCAACGCCACAATAGTTTGCACGCTTGCCGAGCTGCCTGGCTGGCTGGCTGGCTGGCTGATTAGCTGGCACTTGTGAATAGAATGATAGATCCACACACAGAGAGACACTCGGCAACGGCTCTCGTTTGGCCTGCTGTCGTTGTGCTCGCACCACTGCACCTTGAGAAAAACAAGTACACTCTCCCTTGTATTCTAACACTTCGTTCGTTCGTTCGTTCGCTTGTTCGCGCTCACTGGCTTGGCCTTCGCACTCGAGCGGCCTTCTTCGATTGTCCTGTCGCATCGCCTTCGCGAATCGATGGCTTGCTCTTGCGCTTCTCGCCATCGTGCTCGAGGTCGGGCGACCACGCCAGCGTGCGGCCGCTGCCGCTCGAGCGTGTCTTGGTGAAGCTGTCGATCGGCACCAGCGGCGTTATGGGGCTCGCGCTGCATTCGGCAATCGACTGCGCTCGCGAGCGCGACGGCACCGGGCCCTCGTGCTGAATCAAATGCGGGTGCCGTCGGTTCTGCCGCAGCAGCTGATGCTGCGTCGCGAGGAGGCCGTTGCCCGTCGACTTGGGCCGCAGCGGCGGGCTGCCGTGGCCGATCATGATCGGCGAGCCGTTCGGTTCCGAGGCGCTCTTGAGAATCGGTAGCGACGTGCTGCTGCGTGCGGAATCCGAAGGAACCACCAAAGAAACGATGGAGCCGTTCATCGCACTCATCGTCGTTGCCGCCGTCGCCGTGGCTGGTGGACACGAGAGAGTCAGCAGGTTGGTGCCGCTGCCACTCGAGGTGGCTGCCAGCGGCTGGATACTCATATCCTCCAACATCTGCACGCCACCGAGCGACACGTGCCGCTTGTGCCGCTTCTTCTGCGTTGCGGCAAAAAGCGCAAACCATCGCGTGCCATACACACATGTCAGAGAGGCAGCCCGCGAACACCGAATGAGCCACGAGCTCATTGCGCCACGCACGTACCCCTCCAGGCAACACTGGCGCATCCTCGACCGATTCGACTGCCACAGTGCGCAGCGTCTTGCGCTTCTCCTTCTCCTGCTTGATGAGCTCCTCCATCATGGTGGCTGTGAGTAACGAATCTCTGCTATCGGGCTCGGGCTCGGTCTTGACAATTTGCTGTTGCGCGCCAAAGATCGACTTGATCGCTCGCTTGGCTCCACGCGGACTCTGCACAATCCCCGTTCGAGTCAGCAAGCCAGCCATCCAGCCATCCAGGAACTGCTTAGCGCTCGCTGCTGATACGCACTCGCAGCATCGAGAGCTTCGCTCTTGGTGGCTCGAGTGCCGACGTCGAGCTCGTCAACGAGGACGACGAGCTCGAGCTCAGTGACGAATCGGGCATGAGCAGCTCGTCGTCACAAGCCGAAACCTCGCCCAAGCGTGATTGCGTGGCGGAGATCAGCTCGGTCCATTTGGCGAGGTCCTGTTCCGACAAGGTCTGTAGCTGTACCACGGGCTGCTGCGTCGTCGTGTTCACGAGCTGGAACGTGAACGGAAACAGTGTTGCTACAGTCGCAATGCTAAGTGAGCAACGACGACGTGTGCATATCGAGAGTGAGTGGCACGTACGATCGGCATCGGTAATGGGGCTCTGAACGCGCACCACGCGAATGCGCACGAGGCTCTTCAGGCGGCTCTTGCGGTTCTTGGCAACCAGCTACGCAACGTAGGTCCAGCAACGATAATGCATGAGGTTGATATGCGTGTCGGTGTTGGCCATCATCGTGCCCAGCGTACCAATAAGTCGTTGAACAAGTAGCAGTAGCGCTTCTTGTTGGTGGGATACGAGCGAAACAGTCCCTCATCGATGAAGGTACGGTGCGAGCGCACCAATGTCTGGAGTGGTGTCGTCGATGGCGGGTGAGAGTTGGCGCCAACGAGTCGATCGAGGATATCAGGCGTTGTGTGTTGAACCGTACCTGGATTCCGTTCTGGAGCTCGAGGTACTCCTTGCGAAAGTACTTGTCGATCTCGGGCACGCGCGCAATCTGTGAGAACCGCCGCTGCTGCTCATTGACGTAACTCGCCACGGTCTCGATCTTACTCAGGGCCTTGGCGAGGTTCTCCGAGTCGGGATGCTCGCTCGGCGTGTGGCGCACCAAGTCGGTGAGCAACATGATGTAGCGTGGAACGCGTTGCACCGGCTGAATGAGGAAGGCCTGGAACGGCAGGCCATGCGATTGCTCCGTGTGGTCGAGTTGCTACACGTGTGTGCCATGTGTACGTGCGCGTGAGCGTGAGAGAGAGAGAGAGAGAGAGAGCCAGCTACTGCCCACAACGACGCTGCTGCTGCAAGACAGACAGTATACCCGAAGGAGCTCCAGCGCAGTGGCTCCCTCGTACAGGGACATGAGCTCGTCGTTCAACAGCGACGAATCCTTGACGTATTGCGTGTAGGTCTTCATAAAGTCGGCCACTTGCAGAAACACGTCGCCCAGGCGTTGCACGGGGCTCCAGCTCTTGACGCGTGGCTGGGGGCGAGGAGGTCATCACAGCAGCTGTTGGTCAGTGCCACGTTCACTCTCGTGTTCGTTGCGTGCGACGAACCTCGAGCTTGGCGAGCAACGTGGCCGAGTAGGCCGAGATGATCGAGCAGCCCGATTGAACCGACTGCAAGTGTGGCAGCTCCTCGAGCACCGTGGCATTCTTGACGAGCTCCGGAAAGAAATGCTACATCGACGCACACACACGCTCGTATGGATGAGCGCGTATCCTCCAGGAGGTCTGGCATATGGCTCGACGAACCTTGAGGAGAATGTTGAGGCTCTCACAGTACTTTTGCTCGCTGCTGAGAATCTCATTGGCAACGTGGTTGCGATAGCCCTCGTTGCGCACTACAAATCACAATCGAATTGAGTCCAGCTGCCCAAACCAGAGCGCACGCGAGAGCAGCACGTATCAACGTACCCATCTTGCGATACTTGGTTCGTGCAATGCGACCTCGAACGATTGCCTGAAAGCGTATGATACCGTACAACGTAGCAGCCCGCAATTCTAATACACCAAGAGGATCCACGCATACACGCACGCATCAATGCGACCAACGTGCGTGTGTCAGCTATCTCGCTGGCGGTGCGAGTGTGCCGCTACTTGGCATCGGCATTGGCATGTATGGTACCGATGTCGAGCCGATCAATGACGTCGCTGGACTCGAACGAGCCCGAGAGTAGCGAATGAACGACCGTCACGTCGTTCGAACGAATGATCGAGCGTCGATTGCGTTGCTTCTTGCGTCGCGAGGCCGTCGATCGACGCGGCTTGCGCGCCACGCTATCGGTCGACGACACGCTGCTCGAACTGGCGCTGCTCGTGCTGCTGGCGAGCGTGCTGTCGAGATCGTCATCGTCCTCCTCACGGCCGTACTGCTCCAATAGCTGCTGTAGGTGTGCGTGATCGTTGATGCACGTCTGCTTGAGCTGCTCGACTTGTTCGCTCGTCGGTTGTGGTTTGATACTGCGAACCAGCATCGAATCGAATCGAAGGTAGTTCGTTTGGATACGGTACTTCAGTGTGCTGCCTCCTTCTTCTACCGCATCTGCATATGTATCTTGAATGATACGCACACTTTTCGAGGTTTGCGGGCGTGTGCAGCAAGTAGCAGTCGGTGCAGGCTCGCGACCACGGCCACACGATTGTGCAGCAGCAGCAGATCCTCGACAGCGAACATGCTCTCCCTGTGTACGTGTCAGACTCTCTCTCATATCGCTCCTTCACAGCCTCACACTCTCGCACCTGCTCAAGTGATAGATGTCGCTGCAGGCCTCGAGGAAGAACTCGATGTTGCTCTTGGCACGGAACTGCGGCAGCGCCGAGCCGTCGTCCGGAGGCATGTGCACGGTCGGGATCGAGCGCTTCTGCAACGAGAGCATGACGCGACATAACAGCACGCCATTCTGCAGCTCGTTCATGAAGGTGTATGGTGGCAGTGGCAGGTCGAGCGTGCGCGAGAGCCACTCGCGCACCGTCTCCTCGCGATGCAGATACGCCGCGAGCTCCATATGTGCGCGGGAGCAGCGAGCAGCGGAAGGCAGCGAGCACAAGAAGAGCAGAAGCGAGCGAGGAACCGACCTCCAACCCCAACCCCCACCCCCAACCCCAAACCCCAACCCCCAACCCCAGCCGCCGTAGTTTGTGTCTCTGGATCTCAAACGCTCTGTCTGCGTCTTTGTCTCTCTTTCATTGTTGGCTCGAGCTCGTGGCATGCACAAAGATTGAGCGAATGATGTTGGGAAGTTGCGCAGTGTCCGTGCACGCGAACGCTCGCCCGACCGGAAGCTGTTGCACGAGCCAATGGGCCGCACGAGGCTCGCCGATAAACACTGCGTACGCTTGCACGACGTCTGCTTGCGACGTCAGGGCCTCGGAGATCATGGAAGGCAGGATGCCGTAGGGTCCGAGGTTCGCGTCGCTGAGGGCGATCACGATGCGGTCGTCGGCGAGGTTGTGGCGCGGTATTTGCTTGCTGTCCCGCTGTCGCTCGCTGCTCCTCGCGCGATGGACCCCAGCGACCCGGCTACCGAGCCAGCAGCTAGCGTTCCACTCCCAGACGCAATGTCGCAGCCAGATGAACCGCTGGCAAAGCGAGTGTGCTTGGATTGGTCGTGGATCACCAGTGCGTCCCAAGCAAGGTTGTGCGGTCTTGGCCACATTCCCATCGCTGACGGGTGGTTCGTTCACACAGACCCTGGGCACACTTGGACTGTTGCCCAGTGCGAGCAACTCACCTCCTATCTCGGTGTCGAGCCTCTAACGACTCCCCAGCGTGCTGACCCGTTAATCAGTATTCTCGTGCTCGGTGTGCCGGAGCTCGAGAGCAAACTGAGTACGTCGACTGGCCCACTTCTCGGTCGTTGTCCATGACTGATCGTCCTCGGCTGGGATGTGCAGAGGCCCTTCCCGGCGAAGGACCGGTTTTCAACATACTGCGCAGTGACGAGCAATCCCTCCTTTCGCGCTTGCGTGCCATCGAGTGCTATCATGGCAGTACCACCCGCTTCTCCCCAGAGATTGTGTCGCTGGCCGAATCCGTTCGAGAGAAAGCACGAGCGAACGCACCAAGTCGCATCTTGAGCACTGGTACGGCGCAGTGTCTTGCTCCCCGTTGAGCCACTCATGTGACCCTTGCTGAATCCGTGCGCAGTGGACCATTTCAACGACAAATACCACGATCCCGATGATGCCCTGCGCAAGTTCGAGGAGATGGTATTGAGTGCCATCACCGATACACCCACTCACTGGAACTTCCTGCCAGTCGTACAGTCGTCGGGCTACGGCAAGACGCGAATGCTGCTCGAGCTCGGCCAAACTTCCACGAGCTTCTTCGCCTCGTATTGGTGCCTCCGCGATCCACAGCGCGATGGTTCTCCTCCGACGACACGTGACGTCTACTCGTACCTGCTCGATCTCTCGCAACGATCTGCGGAAGTTGTCAACTTGCAGCTGCGCCTGCTGTTCGCAGCAGCCGTCGAACGTGTCGGCACTTGGCCAGCCACGAGCCCGGCCGACTTTTGGCAACGCAACCGAGACAAGTACCTGACTGGCCAGCTCGATGAGCTCTGGAACGAGTTAATCAGTCAGGCAAAACGCGAACTTGATGCCGAGGCCGCAACCACGTCGAGCATGGAATCAGTGCCGCCCGCTCGTGGTGCGACGAAGCCGTTGGTTCTCATGATCGACGACGCTCGCTGGCTGCTTTCGCTCAAGATCGGCGATCGTTCCATGTTTCGCTTCGTGCGCGGTGCGGCACGGTTCACACTGGGCTTCGCGCTCATTTTCGTCGACACCGTCTCCAAGCTATCGAAACCTGTGCCCGCTGCCGTGAACCATCCCACCAGTCGCATCGCGGATGCCGAGAAGCTGGGCAAGCTTGAGATTCACGAGCCGCTGATTGCCGTGTGTGCCATCGATCTCGACAAGAACCTGCCGATTGCCAGCTCTGGCAAGCTGGATATCGACCGTGCTCTGAAGCTCGGGCGCCCGTTGTGGCGCATCTACTCGCTCCCCGACCGAGTCCACACAGCCATTTTGAAGCTCGGTGGCGGGCGGGAACTTGGCACCGGCACACTGCCGGCGATTGCGCTACTCGCAACCCGTGTGACCTCGATTCGGCCGCACACGGGCAAGACTGCTGCCGAGCTGGTGGCATCGCACATGGCCACTTGCGTTGGAATCTCGGCCGACAGATCATGTGTCTCGGCAGTGTACCTCTCGGAGCCTGTTCTGGCTGAGGCTGCCGGAACATCCTGGTACCAAGCGGGCCGACTCCTTCCCGCGCTGCGCGCCTTCCGCTCGGCGCTTCAGCAGGGCCTCGCGACCTCAGGCGTGGCCGGCGAACAAGTGTTCCCGATCATGGCTTGCCTTGTCAAGGACGACCTCGTTCGGCGCTCGGCAGGAAAGCAGTTCCTCACGGCCGAAGTCCCGCTCAGCCACTGGCTGTGTGCGCTGGTGGCGCCCTTGTCGGAAGCCGTGGTGCATCGCGACAACATTCCGATGCTGGAGCGGGAGCCAATGATCTCGTTCACGCACTTTGCGTGCGCTTGGCGGAACGATCCCGCCGAGTGGCTCCAACAATCCTCGCTCAAGCAGCTGTATCACCGAGCGGCAGCCGTCATCCTTCCAAACTGCCAGTACGGCGCCGATTTCTTGGTGCCTGTCCGACTCGACAAGGCCGACACCTACGGAGCGCTGTTTGTGGAGATCAAGAAGAACTTGGGCACATGCGGCGATTGCCTGCCGTCAACGCTGTTCGGCTTTCCGGACCACGCAAGCGGCAACCGGCGGGACCACGACTATCTGACCTTCAACGACCTGGACATCGAGGCAGTACTGGCACGAAGCTGCCCGGTCAGCGACCATGCCGCGGTGGCTGCCGAGCTTCGCGCTCTACTTCCCACGACGGAGCGGTGGTCCCTTGGCCTTTCCAGAACCCAGGAGGCTATGATCGCCGGTAAGCTTGATGGATGGATCAAGCCAGTTGACTGAAGGAGTGTCCTTTGCGATTGTGCGTGTCTGCGTCTTTGTCTCTCTTTCATTGTTGGCTCGAGCTCGTGGCATGCACAAAGATTGAGCGAATGATGTTGGGAAGTTGCGCAGTGTCCGTGCACGCGAACGCTCGCCCGACCGGAAGCTGTTGCACGAGCCAATGGGCCGCACGAGGCTCGCCGATAAACACTGCGTACGCTTGCACGACGTCTGCTTGCGACGTCAGGGCCTCGGAGATCATGGAAGGCAGGATGCCGTAGGGTCCGAGGTTCGCGTCGCTGAGGGCGATCACGATGCGGTCGTCGGCGAGGTTGTGGCGCGGTATTTGCTTGCTGTCCCGCTGTCGCTCGCTGCTCCTCGCGCGATGGACCCCAGCGACCCGGCTACCGAGCCAGCAGCTAGCGTTCCACTCCCAGACGCAATGTCGCAGCCAGATGAACCGCTGGCAAAGCGAGTGTGCTTGGATTGGTCGTGGATCACCAGTGCGTCCCAAGCAAGGTTGTGCGGTCTTGGCCACATTCCCATCGCTGACGGGTGGTTCGTTCACACAGACCCTGGGCACACTTGGACTGTTGCCCAGTGCGAGCAACTCACCTCCTATCTCGGTGTCGAGCCTCTAACGACTCCCCAGCGTGCTGACCCGTTAATCAGTATTCTCGTGCTCGGTGTGCCGGAGCTCGAGAGCAAACTGAGTACGTCGACTGGCCCACTTCTCGGTCGTTGTCCATGACTGATCGTCCTCGGCTGGGATGTGCAGAGGCCCTTCCCGGCGAAGGACCGGTTTTCAACATACTGCGCAGTGACGAGCAATCCCTCCTTTCGCGCTTGCGTGCCATCGAGTGCTATCATGGCAGTACCACCCGCTTCTCCCCAGAGATTGTGTCGCTGGCCGAATCCGTTCGAGAGAAAGCACGAGCGAACGCACCAAGTCGCATCTTGAGCACTGGTACGGCGCAGTGTCTTGCTCCCCGTTGAGCCACTCATGTGACCCTTGCTGAATCCGTGCGCAGTGGACCATTTCAACGACAAATACCACGATCCCGATGATGCCCTGCGCAAGTTCGAGGAGATGGTATTGAGTGCCATCACCGATACACCCACTCACTGGAACTTCCTGCCAGTCGTACAGTCGTCGGGCTACGGCAAGACGCGAATGCTGCTCGAGCTCGGCCAAACTTCCACGAGCTTCTTCGCCTCGTATTGGTGCCTCCGCGATCCACAGCGCGATGGTTCTCCTCCGACGACACGTGACGTCTACTCGTACCTGCTCGATCTCTCGCAACGATCTGCGGAAGTTGTCAACTTGCAGCTGCGCCTGCTGTTCGCAGCAGCCGTCGAACGTGTCGGCACTTGGCCAGCCACGAGCCCGGCCGACTTTTGGCAACGCAACCGAGACAAGTACCTGACTGGCCAGCTCGATGAGCTCTGGAACGAGTTAATCAGTCAGGCAAAACGCGAACTTGATGCCGAGGCCGCAACCACGTCGAGCATGGAATCAGTGCCGCCCGCTCGTGGTGCGACGAAGCCGTTGGTTCTCATGATCGACGACGCTCGCTGGCTGCTTTCGCTCAAGATCGGCGATCGTTCCATGTTTCGCTTCGTGCGCGGTGCGGCACGGTTCACACTGGGCTTCGCGCTCATTTTCGTCGACACCGTCTCCAAGCTATCGAAACCTGTGCCCGCTGCCGTGAACCATCCCACCAGTCGCATCGCGGATGCCGAGAAGCTGGGCAAGCTTGAGATTCACGAGCCGCTGATTGCCGTGTGTGCCATCGATCTCGACAAGAACCTGCCGATTGCCAGCTCTGGCAAGCTGGATATCGACCGTGCTCTGAAGCTCGGGCGCCCGTTGTGGCGCATCTACTCGCTCCCCGACCGAGTCCACACAGCCATTTTGAAGCTCGGTGGCGGGCGGGAACTTGGCACCGGCACACTGCCGGCGATTGCGCTACTCGCAACCCGTGTGACCTCGATTCGGCCGCACACGGGCAAGACTGCTGCCGAGCTGGTGGCATCGCACATGGCCACTTGCGTTGGAATCTCGGCCGACAGATCATGTGTCTCGGCAGTGTACCTCTCGGAGCCTGTTCTGGCTGAGGCTGCCGGAACATCCTGGTACCAAGCGGGCCGACTCCTTCCCGCGCTGCGCGCCTTCCGCTCGGCGCTTCAGCAGGGCCTCGCGACCTCAGGCGTGGCCGGCGAACAAGTGTTCCCGATCATGGCTTGCCTTGTCAAGGACGACCTCGTTCGGCGCTCGGCAGGAAAGCAGTTCCTCACGGCCGAAGTCCCGCTCAGCCACTGGCTGTGTGCGCTGGTGGCGCCCTTGTCGGAAGCCGTGGTGCATCGCGACAACATTCCGATGCTGGAGCGGGAGCCAATGATCTCGTTCACGCACTTTGCGTGCGCTTGGCGGAACGATCCCGCCGAGTGGCTCCAACAATCCTCGCTCAAGCAGCTGTATCACCGAGCGGCAGCCGTCATCCTTCCAAACTGCCAGTACGGCGCCGATTTCTTGGTGCCTGTCCGACTCGACAAGGCCGACACCTACGGAGCGCTGTTTGTGCAGATCAAGAACTACGGCCACAACTCTCACGACCAACACTATCCGGCGTCGGCGGCCGATAAGTTGGCGCCGCCAGCGATCTTCGGCTCTCCGTGCGACGTCACTCGCTTCCTCGGGCTGTACGTCATGTTCGGAGGAGATCGCGCGCACGAAATTGAGGTCTGGCGACCAACTTCGTACGAGGCTTTCTTGCAATGGAAGATACACGCTGCCGCGACTGCCAGCAAGCGGAAGCGTACCAAAGGATCCGGGACCGACTCGGTTGCGACGGCTGCAACAACCAGCACACCTGCTGGTGCCTATCGATCCTGCCGAGTTGCTGATCCGGCGGAAGTCGTCGAGCAAGCTGGACGAACTGCTGGCAAGTACGACAAGATGCTCAACACGCTCAAGGAGCACCGCAAGGCGACTACCAACTGGGACTATGCCAACCTGGCCATCAACGGCCTGGACATCGAGGCAGTACTGGCACGAAGCTGCCTGGTCAGCGACCATGCCGCGGTGGCTGCCGAGCTTCGCGCTCTGCTGCACACGACGGAGCGGTGGTCCCTTGGCCTTTCCAGCACCCAAGCGGCTATGATCGCCGGCAAGCTTGATGGATGGATCAAGCCAGTTAACTGAAGGACTCGTCGTTTGCGATTGTGTGTGTCTGCGTCTTTGTCTCTCTTTCATTGTTGGCT
>ERZ778027.4137-NODE-4137-length-12917-cov-2.923573_pt1 | contig 12917 bp, 10 predicted proteins | sample MGYA00375757_ERZ778027 | MGnify/ENA primary metagenome ERZ778027 (study PRJEB29350, sample SAMN05389817) | bioreactor metagenome | isolation source: Ammonium sulfate bioreactor | place: South Africa: University of Cape Town | collected 2014-02-18 ... | reverse complement strand
GCGTGTCCGCCTTGCGGATCATCGCGTAGGTGCGCGGGTCCTCGGCCGGGATGGCGGCGAGGTCGAGCTGCATGTCCTTGTGCGCCGCGAGCAGGTCGAAGGCGCGGCGCATGCAGCCCAGCATGCCGAGGCCGAGGACGTCGACCTTCATGAAGCGCAGGACGTCGATATCGTCCTTGTCCCACTCGATGACCTGACGGTTCTCCATGCTGGCGGGCTCGATCGGCACCAGCGTGTCGAGCCGCGACTGTGTCAGCACGAACCCGCCCGGATGCTGCGAGAGGTGGCGCGGCATGCCGATCAGCTGGCGCGCGAGGTCGAGCGTGAGACGCAGCCGTCGGTCGGCGAGGTTGAGGTTCAGCTCCGCGGCGTGCTGCTCCTCCACCCCTTCCTCGCTCCAGGCCCAGATCTGGGTGGCGAGCGCGCCGGTGACGTCCTCGGTCAGGCCGAGGACCTTGCCCACGTCGCGGATGGCGCCGCGGCCGCGGTAGCGGATCACGGTGGCGCAGAGCGCGGCGCGGTCGCGGCCGTAGGTCTCGTAGATCCACTGGATCACCTCCTCGCGCCGCTCATGCTCGAAATCGACGTCGATATCGGGCGGTTCCTTGCGTTCGGCGCTGACGAAGCGCTCGAACAGCAGGTTGCTGCGGGTCGGGTCGATGGAAGTGATGCCGAGGACGTAGCAGACCGCGGAATTGGCCGCGGAGCCGCGCCCCTGGCAGAGGATGTCGCGGGAACGGGCGAAGGAGACGATGCTCTCCACCGTCAGGAAATACGGCGCGTAGTCGAGTTCCGCGATCAGCGCGAGCTCGTGGTGGAGCTGGCGCGCGACGGGATCGGGCACGCCGTCCGGGAAGCGGCGGGCCGCGCCCTCCCAGGTCAGGCGCTCCAGCGTCTGCTGCGCGGTGAGGCCGGGGAAGCGGGTCTCGTGCGGGTACTGGTAGCGCAGCGCGTCGAGCGAGAAGCGGCAGCGGTCGGCGATCTCCCGCGTGCGGGCGAGGGCGGCCGGGTGGCGGGCGAAGAGACGGGCCATCTCCTCCGGCGGCTCGAGCGCGCGGGCAGCGGAGCGTGCCAGTCGGAACCCGGCCTCGTCGATGGTGCAGCCCTCGCGGATGCAGGTCATCACGTCCTGCAGGATGCGGCGGTCCGGGTGGTGGTACAGCACGTCGCCGGTCGCGACGGTCGGCAGGCCGGCCTCGGCCGCGAGCCGCTCCGTCTGCGCCAGCCGCACCGCGTCGTTCGGGCGGCGCTGCAGGGTGAGCCCGACATGGGCGCGGTCTTCGAACGTGTCGCGCAGGCGATGGAGCGTGGCGCGGTCGGGTTGGGTGTCGTTGCAGAGGATGGCGACCAACCCCTCCGCCGCTTCGGCGAGATCGGCCCAGGCGAGGTGGCACGCGCCCTTGCCCGCCCGCGCCTTGCCGCGGGTGAGGAGCTGGCTGAGCCGCGCATAGGCGGGCTGGTCGGTGGGGTAGACGAGGAGCGAGGGTGCGTCGGTGAGGTCGAGCCTGCAGCCGACGATCGGGCGGATCCCCGCCTCCTTCGCCCGCTGGTGCATGCGCACGATGCCGGCGAGAGAGTTCCGGTCGGTGATCGCCAGGGAGTCGTAGCCGTAGAGGGAGGCTTGCGCGAGGAGCTCCTCGAGCTGGGAGGCGCCCCGGAGGAAGGAGAAGACGCTCGTGAGCTGGAGTTCCGTGTAGGGAGCGTGGGGCATGAGGTTAGGAGTTTGGTGAGGGGGTTGGGGGAGAGTGGCCGGGACAGGAGGTGCTCTCTGCGGGGGGTTCTGCTTGGGGGCGTCTTTGGAGGAGGAGGGTCTCTTCGAGAGGACGAGGCTTCTTCGGGGGGACGAGGGTCTTCGCTTTCCGGAGGACAGAGACTCTCCGGGAGGAGCTTCCTTCCGGGGAAGCGTCGAGGGGTTCGTGCTGGAGGCAGGAGCTTTGATTCAACACAGAGTTGAGGCGAGTGAGGCGAGACACAGAGAAGAAGAAAGCGACCCCGCGCTGCATGAGATGACACGTCAGATCATCGGATTGGGGATGGAAGTACACCGCCATCTTGGGGCTGGACTGCTAGAATCCGTCTATGAAGCCTGCTTGTATGCAGAATTGCAGCGCAATGGACTTGCGGTGCAGCGGCAAGTGCGAATTCCGTTGATCTACAAGGGCCTGCGTTTGCCATTGGCCTACTCCGCCGATCTCATCGTTGCCGGATCGGTCATTCTCGAAATCAAGTCAGTCGAAATCGTCCTGCCCGTCCACAAAGCCCAACTTCTGACCTACTTGCGACTGAGCGGATGCCGCATCGGCTTGCTGATGAATTTCAACGAACCCCTGCTGAAAAACGGAATCCACAGATTGGCTATGTAATATAAAAACAAGATTGCATAAATTAATAATTTGAATGGTGCGATATACAACTATATTACTTATATATTAAACTCTGTGTCTCGTCTAAACTCGCCTCAACTCTGTGTTAAAATCAAAGCTGCCGCTTCCAGCACGAACGCAACCTGTTGACGCTCCCACGCTCCATGCTCCCGCACTCCCACGCTCCCGCGCCCGACCCACCAACCAGACCTCCCTCCCCTACCCCCCTCCCATCCCGTGCAGGAACCACCGCAAGTCCCCACTCTCCACCCGCACCCCATCCCCCCGCCGGAACAGCCAGAAGCGCCGCCCCTCCTGATCCTCCACCCGGAAATAGTCCCGCACCGACCGCATCTCCCCATCCCGCTTCCACCACTCCCCGGCAATCCGCTCCGGCCCGTCCGCGCGGCGCACGCGGTGGCGGATGCGGCGCCAGGTGAAGGCGACGGGGGGATGGTCGGGCAGCAGCGCCATCGCCTCCACCGGCTGCGGCGGATCGAGCAGGCGCACCGGCCGCGGCCAGGCCTCCGGCCAGCCCTGGCGCGTGGGGGGTTCGAGCGGCGGGACCTTGCGCACCGACCGCTCCGGCACGTCGCTCTCGACCGGGGCGGTGCGGTAGACCCGCGTGCTGCCCAGCCGGTTGCCGATCCGGTCGACCAGCGCGGCGACGTCGGCGGGCGGTGGTTCGCCGGTGCACAGACGGGCGGCCGCCTGCGCGGGCGCGAGCCGGTCGGCGGCGGAGACCACCAGCCGCATCGCCTCGACGCCGAGGCCGGGATCGACCCCCTCCAGCCGCTCATCGAACATGCGCTCGAGATGGCGGGCATCGCGGCTGGGGCAGGCGGTGCCCACGCGCAGCGCGGCGATCGTGCCGTCCACCCGCTCAAACAGCAGATCCAGGCGACGAGCGCCCTGGCCGGCCTGCTCCAGCGCCTCGCAGACCTCCGCCATCAGGGCGGCGATCACGGTGGAGAACGCCTCCGCGGTCAGCAGCGGCTCGACGAAGCCGCGGCGCGCATGCGGCAGGCTGGGTGGCAGTTCGGGCGCGATCGGCTCCGCTGCGCGAGCGCCGGTCCGAAGCGGCGGACCAGCGGTGCGCGGGGGGCGGCGGCGAGCGCGCCGATCCGCTCGAACCCCATCAGGCGAAGCCCCTCCGCGGTCTCCGCCGGCAGGCGCAGCGCTTCGATCGGCAGGTCCGCCAGCAATGCGGCCTGGGCGCCCGACGGGACCACCGCCGCCACCGCCGTGCCGAACCGCGCCACCGCATGCGCCGCCCCCGGCGTGTCGGCCAGCGCGGCCCGCGCGGCCAGGCCCTGCGCGGCAAGGCGGCAGACCAGGTCGCGCAGCAGCGCATCCTCCCCGCCCAGCAGGTGCGCGCAGCCGGTCACGTCCAGCCACAGCCCGTCCGACGGATCGGTCGCGGCGAGCGGCGCATAGCGCAGGCACCAGCCGGCGAGCCGGCGCAGCCCCGCGCCGTCCGCGTCCGGATCGGCGGGGTGGATCGCGAGGTCTGGCACCAGGGCCTGGGCCTGGGTCAGCACCTGGCCCACCCGCAGGCCCAGCGCCGCCGCCGCCGGGTCGACGCCCGCCAGCACCCGCCTGCGGCCGTCATGCATGACGATGACGAGCGGCGGCTCGCGTGCCGTCCCGGCATCGTCAGGCGGAGCGGCGCACGCGCGCGCGGTCTGAGCGGCGGTCGGGGCCGCGATCGGCGGGGGGGACGGGCGGAGTCCCGGCGCCACCGCCTGCGGAAGGCCCTGCCTGCGCAGCCGATCCGTCGCCCAGTGCGGCAGGAAGACCGAGACGACCCTGCGCATCGCATGCCTCCACCATCCAGGAACCAGGCTCCCCCCCGCGGCAACGCAGGAGGTCGAGCTGCCAAAGCGCCGGCCCGAGACCCGGCGTGTCCGGGGAAGCCGGATCGGCCGGGGGCGACGGAAGCGCCGCCACGCGCCAGCGCGTCATCGCCGCACTCGGGGCCGCGAGCGCCGGATCGTCGTGCCGGCGGCTGCGGCGCAGCACGAAGGCGAGCACCCCGCTCTGTTCCGCGGCGAGCTGCAGCCGGCGGGAGGCCACAAGACCGAACGGGCCGGACACCTCCCCCACCACCGCGGCGAGGCCGGGATGGCGCAGCCCCTCCTCCATGACGGCGAGCACCTCCTTGCCGGCCTCGGCGAAGATCACCCGGTCGGGATGCAGCCCGACCGCGGCGAGGCCGGGGGCGAACAGGTCGGGCGTCGCGATCACCCACAGCACGGGACCGGCGAGCCGCGCGAGGATGCCGCCGATCAGCAGCGCCGCCGCGGCGCCATGCTCCAGATCCGATCCGGCGCCCGCCGCCTCGTGCAGGGCCGCGAGCGGCAGGCCGCCGCCGGGCAGCGCCGCGTCGATCGCGTCGAGGCCGAAGGGCAGCACCTTGCCGGGACCGGACGCGGCGCCCCGCTCGATGCGGGCGATCTGCGTGCGCAGGCTCTGCAGCACCGTGGCGCGCGGTGCGGCGGCCGAGGGGCGGGGCGCCTCCAGCACCTCCGCCGTGCGGTCCGTCCAGGGACGCTCCGCAGGCGCCGCTCCCGTGGAGGGCGGCTCCGCAGCCGGTTGCTCCGTGGGGAGAAGCTGGGACGAACGCCGCTTCGTCGAGGGCAAGTCCGAGGGTGAGGACATAACGAGAACACTAAACCCGCCCCTCCCAGGAGTCGAGTCGCGAAACGCCCTGCCCCACCCGCGGCCACGTCACACCCCCGCGCGTAGCCACGTCACACCCCTGCGCGTAGCCGCATCACACCCCTGCCTGCGGCCGCGCCGGCGCCACCCACGGCCGCGTCACACCCCCGCGTGCAATCATGTCGCGAACCGATGCCGGAACGCACGTCTGCGCCACCCTCCGTTTCGCTGGGACCCGGCCCGCAACGCAACGGCGTGCGTGACGTTTCCCGCATGTCGCTTACCGCTCGACCGCGTGCAGGCGCGGCGCGCAACGGCAGGAGAGGACCGTGACGCAACGCCGCATCCCGCGCTGGGCCCTCTGGATCGGCATTCCCGTCGTGCTGATCGCGGTGTTCGTCGCCGTGTTCCGGTGGGACTGGCTGATCCCGATCGTCGAGTCCCGCGCCAGCGCCACGCTGCACCGGCCGGTGCAGATCACCCATCTCCATGTCGGCCTCGGCCGCATCCTGCACGTCACCGCCGACGGGGTCACCGTCGCCAACCCGCAGGACTGGCCGGCGGACGACCCGCCGCTCGTGGATATCGGACGGCTCGACCTCGATCTCGACCTCTGGGCCTATCTGCGTCACGGACAGGTGGTGATCCCCGCGATCGCCCTGCAGAAGCCGCAGGTGGCGCTGCGCCAGCACCAGGACGGCAGCGCCAACTACCTGCTGCAGCTCTCGAGCGGCAGCGGCGGCGAGACGTCGGGATCCGATGGCGCGGCGACCCGGATCGGCGACCTGCGGATCACCGACGGCACGATCGACGCGAAGCTCGCCAAGCTGCGCACCGACGCGGTCATTGGCGTCGCCACCCAGGGCGAGGGCGACGACGCCCGCATCGTCGCGCAGGCCAAGGGGACCTATGGCGGCGCCCCGGTCGAGGCGCGGTTCAGCGGCGGGGCGCTGCTCTCGCTGCGCGATGCGAGCAAGCCATGGCCGGTCTCGCTCCAGGCGCGGAACGGCGCCACCCAGGTCTCGCTCGAGGGCACGCTGCAGGACCCCGTGCATCTGGCGGGCGCCAACCTCAAGCTCGCCCTCGCCGGCCCCGACATGGGCCAGCTCGAGCCGCTCACCGGCATCCCCATTCCCAAGACGCCGCCCTACAAGATCTCCGGCAATCTCGACTTCGCCGAGAAGCGCATCCAGTTCCGCGACTTCCGGGGCGTGGTGGGCAACAGCGACCTCGAGGGCACGTTCGACGTCGATCCCACCAAACAGCGGCCCGTCCTCGTCGCCAAGCTCGCCTCCCGCCGGGTGGACCTGACCGACCTCGCCGGGTTCCTGGGCGCCGAACCCAAGCGGGCCGGCAAGGAAGCGGTCGCGCAAGGCGCCCCCACCGGTGGCGCGGCGCAAGGGCGCAGCACCCGGCAGGAGAGCGTCCAATCGCGGGAAGGCTCCCGCGCGACGCTGCTGCCCGACACGCCGATCAGCCTGCCGCGGCTGAACTGGGCCGACATCCACCTGACCTATCGCGGGCACCGGATCGAGGGGCGGTCGATGCCGCTCGACGACCTCGCGGTCGCGCTCGACATCGTCGACGGCGCGGTGCGGCTGCACCCGGTGAGCTTCGGCGTCGGCCAGGGGCGGATCGTGCTCAACGCCGCGCTCACGCCGCAGAACGACAAGACGGTGCGCGCGAACGTCGATATCGACCTGCGGCGGATCGATGTCGGGCGGCTGATGGCGGCGACCCACGCGTTCGGCGGCGCCGGGACGATCAGCGGCACGGGCCGGCTGGACACGGTCGGCACCTCGTTCGCGAGCTTCCTCGCGAACGGCAACGGCGGGCTGCGCTTCGGCATGGCCGGCGGGGATCTGAGCGCGCTGCTGGTCGACCTCTCCGGCCTGCAGTTCGGCAACGCCATCCTCTCGGCCCTCGGCGTCCCGCAACGGACCAAGGTGGAGTGCCTCGTCGGCGACCTGCCGCTGCAGCGTGGCATCATGTCCGTGCATGCCTTCGTCATCGACACCGGCGAGGGCATCATCAACGGTGCCGGGTCCATCAACATGCGCGACGAGAGCCTGGACCTGTCGCTGCGCACCGAGGCCAAGCACTTCACCATCGGCTCGCTGCCGACGCCGATCCATATCGGCGGCACGTTCCGCTCGCCGTCGATCCGTCCCGGCGCCGAGGGCGCGGTGCGCGGCGGCATCGCCGCGGGACTCGCGGCGATCTTCCCGCCGCTCGCGGCGCTGCCGACGATCCAGTTCGGGGTCGGCGACGACCATCATTGCGAGAACCTGCTGAGCCAGGCGCGGCAGGAATCACAGGGGCAGCGGCTGCCCGCGCCGCAGCAGGGCGGCACGCGGCAGCGCTGAAGCACTGACCCGGGGCGCGCCCCCGCCGGCGGTCCCGGCCAGCAGCCGCGCGATCACACGGCCGCCAGAACCTCAGGCGGGTTCGCGGGACGGGCGTGAGGCCGGGACCCGCGCCCCGATCCAGGCGACGATCCGGTCGGCGATCTCGGCGGCGTTGTCGTCCATCATTGGCATGTGGGTGTTGCCGCGCACCCCCTGCTCCGGCAGCCGCCACAGCTCCGCCGCGGCCCCGGCGTCGCGCAGCCGCCGGTCCGCCTGGTCGGCCGCGGCCGAGAGACCGCGCCAGAGCGGCGTCGCATCCAGGAAATCGCCCAGCACGGTGAGCACCGGCAGCCCCGGCAGCGGCGGCGGCGGGCGTTCGGGGAACCCGGACGGCTCGATGCAGACCAGGCCGGCCACCAGGTCAGGGCGTCGCCAGGTCGCCTCCAGCGAGATCAGCCCGCCATTGCTGTGCGACACCACCACCGCCGGGCCGGTCCGCTCCAGCACCGCGGCCAGCGTGTCGGACGCGGCCGGGATCGTCGAGAACCAGCGCGGCACGTGCTGCATCAGCAGGGTCCCCAACCCGGCGAGCGGGAATCGCTGGCCGGGAAACGGGTCCGCGCTGCCGGCGGGTCCGATCCGGTAGAGCGACCAGATCTCCTCCGCGCTGCGGGCGACGGGCGAATCCGGCCAGATCCCCGGCAGGGCGCACCAGCCGGCGCGCCCGCGCTCCACCCCGTCGACGACATGCACGGGGTAGCCGGCGCGCAGGAAGTGCTCCAGCCAGCCGGCACGCCCGTCCGGTGTCGTCTCCCACATCGCGCCGGTGAGGCAGCCGCCATGCACCAGCACGAGCGGCGGCCGGGTGCCGGCATCCTCCGGCACGAAGCTCTGCACGTAGGCCTGCTCGACATGGAACGTGCCGTTCGGGTCGTGCTCGATCGCCGCCTGGGCGGAGAACCGGATCTCCCGCGTCGGTTCGCCCGCGACCGTCACACGGCGGCCGCCCGCGAAGAAGCTGCCCCTCCGCGCAAGGCGCAGGGTCATGCCGCCCTCCGGGACCGATGCGCGGCGCAGCGCCCCGGCCTCAATGCGTCACCAGCGGGCATTTCGACTCGGACAGCGGCCAGACCACGTCCTCGGCCGGGATGCGGGTGATGATCTTGAACAGGTCCCATTCGCCCTTGCTCTCGGCCGGCGTCTTCACCTGCGCCAGGTACATGTCCCGCATCAGGTGCCCGTCCGCGCGGATGTGGCCGCCATGCGTCATGAAGTCCTCGCATCTGCGCCATCACCTTGGCCGTGTCCTTGGTGCCGGCCGCCTTCACCGCCTTCAGGTAGTGCGCGACGCTGCTGTAGACGCCGGCCTGCAGCATGGACGGGCCGGCGCCCACCCGCTCCGTGAAGCGCTTGGACCAGGCGCGGGTCGCATCGTCGATGTCGGAATAGAACGAGGTCGTCAGGTAGATCCCCTGGGTCGCCTTCAGCCCCAGGCTATGGGCGTCCTGCGGCAGGAAGATCATCGCCGCGAGCTGCTGCCCGCCATCGCCCAGGTGGAATTCCGCGGCCTGCTTGATCGCGTTGGTCGCATCCCCGCCGGCGCTGGCGATCGCGATCACCTGCGCCCCCGACGCCTGCGCCGTCAGCAGGTAGGAGGAGAAGTCCGGATTGTTGAGCGGATGCCAGACCGACCCCAGCACCGTGCCGCCATTCGCCTGCACCACGCTGGTGATATCCGCGGCGAGCTGCCGGCCGAACGCATAGTCCGCGCCGACGATGAACCACTTCGTCGCCCCGTTCCGCACCACGGCGCCCGCCGTGCCATGCGCCAGCGCATAGGTGTCGTAGGTCCACTGGATCCCGTTCGGGCTGCACTGCGCCTGAACCAGCGCCGTGGTGCCGGCGCTGGAATACAGCGCGATCTTGTTCCGCTCCCGCACGATCTGCTGCACGGCCAGCGCCACCGCGCTGTCGGGGATGTCGACGATCACGTCGACGCCCTCGGCGTCCAGCCAGCGCCGCGCGATGGCGGACCCGACATCCGCCTTGTGCAGGTGGTCCGCGAACACGACCTGGATCGGCGCGCCCAGCACCGAACCGCCGAAATCCTCCACCGCCATGCGCGCCGCTTCCACCGACCCGCGGCCGGTCCCGTCGGAGGACACGCCCGACATGTCGGTGAGCACCCCGATCTTCACGGGGGGATCGGCCTTCGCCGGCGTGATCTGGGCGGTCGCGAGGCCGAACACCGCGAACAGGGTGCTCGCGAGCAACGACAGGCGCATGGACGTCTTCTCCCCTTGGGTGCGCGCAAGGAACGGTACGGCGCGCCGCCCGTCAACGCCGCGCCTATCCCGCGGGCGGCGGCTCCGCTGGGGCCTGTTCCTCGGCGGCCGGCTCGGCCGGTGCCTGTTCCCCCGGATCCTCTTCGTTCGCGGCCCCGAGGGCGAGCGGCGGCGCCTCGAGCGCGGGCAGCGAGTGGCCGAGATAGGCTTCCAGCACCTCGTCCGCCGGCCCATCCTGATGGATCCGGCCCTGGTCCAGCCACAGCACGCGGGTGCACCAGCTGCGCACGATCTCGGTCGAATGCGTCGACAGCACGAGGATCTCGGCGCCGCGCACCATCTCCTCGAGCCGGGACCGCGCCTTGGCCATGAACGCCGCGTCGCCCGCCAGAAACCACTCGTCCATCAGCAGGATCTGCGGCTTGATCGCGGTCGCGAGCGCGAAGCCCAGCCGCACCACCATGCCGGCCGAGTAGATCCGCACCGGCAGGTCGAGGAAGTCGCCGAGTTCGGCGAACTCCGCCACGTCCTCCTCGAGCCGGGTCAGCATCGGCCGCGGCAGGCCGTTGTACAGCCCCCGCAGCATGATGTTCTCCCGCCCCGTCAGCTCCAGGTTCATCCCCAGGCTCGGGTCGAGCAGCGCGTTCAGGCTGCCCTGGATCCGCACGCGGCCGATCGCGGGCTCGTAGATGCCGGCCAGCGTGCGCAGCAGCGTCGTTTTGCCCGCGCCGTTGGAGCCGACCAGGCCCAGCCGGTCGCCGCTCACGAGCTTGAAGTCGAGCTCGCGCAGCGCTTCCACCACCACCCGGTGGCGCTGGTCGCTGCCCAGCCGGCCGGAGGCGGCGGCCACGACCATCTTCTTCAGGCTGCGGGCATTGCCGTGGTACAGGGGGAAGAGGACCGAAACGCCCTCGACCGCGATCAGTGCGCGGGTCATCGCGTCACAGCCAGTAGGCGATGCGCGGGCGGGCGCGGGTGAAGAACCCCCAGGAGAGGCCGCACAGGGCCACGCTGTAGGCGAGCGCGCCGACCCACACCATGTGGTCCGCCTGCCCGCCCAGCAGGGGCGCGCGGACGATCTCCAGCATGTCGAAGAACGGGTTGAACGGCAGGTGCGCCACGCCGCTGGGGCCAAGCTGGCTGGGCTTCCAGATGACGGGGGTGACGAAGAAGGCGATCTGCATGACGCTGTTGACGATCGGCAGGATGTCGCGGAAGCGCGCGCAGAATCCGCCCAGCAGCATGGTCAGCGCGAGTGCGTCGACCATCCACAGCGCGAGTCCCGGCAGCGCGAGCAGCCCGTTCGCGCCCGGCCAGACACCGAAGATGATGTCGACGCCCACGATCACCACGACGTTGTGCAGCAGCACGAGTACGTTGCGCACCAGGGTGCGCGTGGCGAACAGGAAGTACGGCATCCGCACGGATCGGATGACCGGTTCGGCCTCGGTGAAGGTGGTGCACGATTCGGACACCAGGGCCGCGAGGAAGCCCCACAGCACCTGCGACAGCGCCAGGAAGGGCAGGTAGTCGGCGATATCCTGGTGGAACAGCACCGCGTAGAGGTAGCCCAGCGCCGCGACCATGATCGCGGTGGACAGGGTCAGCCAGAACGGGCCCAGCATCGAGCCGCGATAGCGCAGCCGGATATCGAGCCAGCCCAGGGTCCAGGCGAGGCGCCACAGGCGCATGCCCTCTCTCACGTCGCGGACGGCGAGAAGGTTCCGCTCCGAGGTGGTGCGGCTCGCGCGGAACTCGACGAGGCTCTCGCGAGCAATCGGGGTGACGGCCTGGCTCATGCGGGACCGGCCGATAGCCCATCCACTCCCGCCCGGCAACCGCCGTGCGCGCGCGGCACCGCCGCGTGTCCGGCAGCCGCTCACGCTTTTGTCATCATTCCGACACGATAATCCTGCCGGATCGCGGCGGGTCGTCCCGGAAGGTTAACGGCAACCCGAACGGCTTGCGGCAAACTGCGATCCGGGATAAGGGGTTACGCACACTTCCTGCCCGCCCATCTGAACCGACGATCGTCCGGTCGTCGCGCTCCCCGGCCATTGCGGCCATGACATGACGGAGGCCCCAAGCGGATGACCCGATCGCGCCGTTCCTCCCGCCTGCTCACGGCAACGGCCAGCGTCGCCGCGATGGCATTGCTGGCGGCCTGCTCGAGCCAGGGGCCGGCACCGAATGCCAAGCAGGAAACGGCGCGCTACATGGCGCACGCCAAGCGGAACTACGTGCCGCCGGGACCGCCCGAGGATCCGTGGGGCCCCTACATCCACGAAGCGGCGTCGCGATTCGACGTGCCCGAGCTCTGGATCCGCTCCGTGATGCGGGTGGAATCCGGTGGCAGGCTCTACCACAACGGCGAACTGGTCACGTCCAATGCCGGCGCGATGGGCCTGATGCAGGTGATGCCCGCGACCTATGACGAGTTGCGTGCGCGGCACAACCTGGGCGACGACCCGTTCAATCCGCGCGACAACATCCTCGCCGGCACCGCGTATCTGCGGGAGATGTACGACATCTACGGCTCGCCGGGCTTCCTCGCCGCCTACAATGGCGGGCCCGGCCGGCTCGATGACTACCTGACGAACAATCGTGCGCTGCCGGATGAGACCCGCCGCTACGTGGCGATGATCGGGCCGAACATCATGGGCGTGTATCCGCAGATGCGCTCGCCGGCCGAGCAGTATGCGATGAACGCGCTGCCGATCAACATTCCGCCAGGAACGCGGTATGGCCGCGCCGCGCAGCTCGCCAGCCGCAATGGCGGTGGCGGACGGGTGCCGATCAGCGCGCCGATCCAGGTGGCGCAACTGCCGGAAGCGCCGCGGCCCCGGGCGGTGCAGCCGCAGCAGGTGGCCCTGGTCTCCGCCCCGCCTCCGCCGCCTCAGCACCACGGCTTCCAGATCATCCCGTCGGCCAATGCGGCCGAGGCCATTCCGCTCCGCCGCGGCGCCGCGGCCGCGCCCGGGCAATGGGCCATCCAGGTTGGCGCCTTCGCCAGCGAGCACCAGGCGCGTGCCGCGCTGGGATCCGCGCGGCAGCGGGCGAACGTGGAGCTGGCGGTCGCCCATCCGTATGTCGGCGCGGTCCAGCAGGCGCGCGGCCGGCTGTGGCGCGCGCGGCTGACCGGCCTGTCGCGTGAGACGGCGGTGCAGGCCCGCGAGAAGCTGTCGCGCGTGCACACGAGCTGCATCGTGCTCTCTCCGGACGCGCAGCTCTGAGGAGCTGACGGCGCATCTGACCGGCGG
>ERZ778027.4123-NODE-4123-length-12982-cov-3.510018_pt1 | contig 12982 bp, 10 predicted proteins | sample MGYA00375757_ERZ778027 | MGnify/ENA primary metagenome ERZ778027 (study PRJEB29350, sample SAMN05389817) | bioreactor metagenome | isolation source: Ammonium sulfate bioreactor | place: South Africa: University of Cape Town | collected 2014-02-18 ... | reverse complement strand
ACCTTATTGGGCTACCAATTTACGCGCTATGGAATGTCTGGTCGTCCAGACAGGTATTACACGAAGCACAGGTACGCGTTATGGCCCCTATCACCATCCGCGAATTTGTACACGAGCTATATGAAGAATGGGGAAAAAATGATCAGTTTCGCCCACTGATTTTGGAAGCGCTACAGTACATGTCCATTCTGGACCGACCTTACAATTATGCCCATTTCCTGCTTACCGAAACACTGAAAGACCGATTCGAACTTCGATCAGAGACAGCCATTGCTGGTATGTTTACCGAACAAGCTCCTAAAGCCCCCGTTGCAGTGCGTCGTAGCCTGGAGCGACTTGTTGTGTTCAGTGCATTGATTGATGGTCGGTTATCACGGCTTGAAAAAAGTCGCCTTCATCGGCTTCGACAGATTGGCTTTATGACCTATTCCGTAAAAGAAGTCCGACAAATGAGTACGGATTACAATCAGGGCCGTGGTTTGTGGGTCTAGCTGTCGTAGACAAAGCCTATGCGCCATACTCTATAAAATTAGGCTATTGTTCCTGAGCAACCACATCGATTTTTCGAACTCGAACTTCGTTGATCCGTTTATCATCGGCCGAAAGCACCTGAAAAACGAATCCATCGTATGTAGTTTCATCACCTGCTTTTGGCAATCGATGAAACAGTTCGAGTAGTAACCCTCCCAGCGACTCACTATCTCCTTGTACGTCTTCAAACGTAGTGGCATCCACATTCAGGATTCGGCATACATCGGTCAAAGGCATCTTACCTTCGAAAACAACCGTCTGCGGATCTTCACGTCGGTAGCCTACGGGCGTTTCCTCATCGAATTCATCGTTGATATCACCAAAGATTTCTTCAATAATATCTTCCAGTGTCACCAGGCCACGGGTACCACCATACTCATCGACAACAATAGCTATGTGAACCCGACGCTTCTGGAAGTCCTGAAGCAGATCATCGACTTTTTTATTTTCGGGAATGAAAAAGGCTGGACGCAACAACGATTGCCATCTAAAGTCGTCCGATTCATGAATATGCGGTAGCAAATCTTTGATATAAAGAATCCCTTCTATTTCATCCAGCGACTCACCATAAACAGGCACTCTGGAGTAACCTGATGCGTTGATTTGCGCCAACAGTTCACCGAATGGCAACTGATCTTTTACAGCCGAAATATCGAGCCGAGTACGCATCACCTGCCGGGCCGTTAGATTGCTGAAATTAACGATTCCCTTAAGTATTTCTTTTTCTTCGACGGTTGCATTCGCCCCGGTCAATTCTACTGCCTGGCTCAGTTCTTCGACGGATAGCTTATACCCACGTCGCTGAATCCGTTTGTCTACCTGGTTACTTAGATTAACCAGCATCATAGCCAACGGACGGAAAACCATCAGGCCAATCTGCGCTAAAGCAGATGTCTGACGAGCCACGCTTAAGTTGTTTTGACTGGCATATACTTTTGGAACGATCTCCCCGAATAAAACAATAGCAATAGTTGTTGTCAGGGTCACCCCAATCAATATCCAATCGGCATTAGCTACCCCCTGCAAAAACTCCCATGTCAGGTAGGTAACAATAACTACAATGGCAATATTGAGGAGATTATTAAAAATAACCAACGAAGCTAACAGACGCTTAGGGCGTTCCAACAGCTGAGCAATTCGTTGATCAGGCGCTTTAGCGCTCTCCCGACACTGAGCACGGTCGTCGGGCGATAGCGAGAAGAAGGCGGCTTCGGACGCTGATACCAGACCGGCCAGCGTGAGCAGCAGTAAAATTAAAGCCGTGTAAGGGGCGTATAAATCAAAATAGGTGCTCCAGCCATCTACGGCTGGGAGCACCTGTCGAGGAAGTGGGTCACCAGGATCCATGTATATCAGTTCTCGTTCAACAATAGAGCGTCTGTGCGATGATTAGAAAGGAAGGTCATCATCACCACTGTTGCTCTCAAAAGGCACAGGCTCCGGCTCTCGTCGGCGGTCTGGTGTTCCGGTGGGCTGCTGACGGGGCGCTGGCGCAGCCTGCGGGCGAGGGGCATTCGTGGACTGAGCTGGTGCGGCCTGTTGACGGGGCGCTTCATAAGGCACTTCATCCGGCCGATCACTATTAGGGCTACCCAGCAACTGCATGGTATTGGCCCGAACACGCAGCGATGTCCGTTCTTTTCCTTCTTTGTCCGTCCAGGCTTCTGTTCGCAGCCGCCCTTCTACATAAACTGAATTTCCTTTCTTTAAATATTTTTCAGCCACTTTGGCCTGTTCATTCCATAATTCAATCCGAAACCACTCTGTCTGCTCTACTTTTTCCCCATTTCGGTTGGTGAATTTCTCGGTAGTGGCGACGTTGAAGGTAGCTACCACGGCTCCGCCATCCAGGTACCGCACTTCAGGATCGGCACCCAGGTTACCGATTATTATCATCTTATTAAGACTGGCCATGCTGTTTGTATTGTTGGTGTTACGAATTAACTTATGTGGCGTTAAAGAAGATTAAAGATACCCAATTATACCGACTTATCCAAACAGATCTTTCAAATAGTTTGTAATCAATACAGGCTTAGGCAGTATACTTACCTGTTCCTCATTAAACCAGTGTAAATCATTGGTTAAAAGGGAAATAGCATCTTCTGGCAAATCAATCAGGTAAAACTGGGCACGTATTCGCTGATGCGACAATAATTGTGTGACCTCACTGGGTGAACCAATCAAAGTTCCTTTCCTTACAGCGGCAAGGATTGGTTCAGGTAACGACAATTGTAACCAGAAAGATTCCAGATCATCCGCTAAAATACTTAGAGAAAGCGATTCGCTGGTTTCGCATAGGTAAAAGTCATAGAGATTCTGCCAAACGTCGCGAGCCGTTCGCTCCCGCATGGCAAGTTGCCCATTGTGCCGAAAAACCAGGTACGAAAAGAATCGTTCCCGCACAGGTGCTTTCTTCGCTTTTACCGGCAACAGATGTTGACGACCTGTCTGATAGGCTATACAGCTCTGCTGGAGCGGACAAAGCAAGCAATCCGGCGCTATGGGGGTACAATGAATAGCACCAAACTCCATAATAGCCTGATTATAAGTAGCCGGATCAGTAGCCGACTGAATCAGTCGGTTAGCCAACGTGGCAAATGTTTTTTTAGCTACCGTTGTTGTAATATCATCGGCAATGCCAAATACACGAGCCAACACCCGATATACATTCCCATCTACCACTGGCACCCGCTCGCCAAACGCAAAGGAGGCTACAGCGGCTGCCGTATAAACGCCTATACCCTTCATTTTCAGAAGCTCGTGATAAGTAGACGGAAACTTTCCATTCAATTGAAGAGTTACATAACGAGCAGTCTGATGCAACTTGCGGGCACGGAAATAATAACCCAGGCCCTCCCAGAGCCGAAGCAGTACACGCTCGTCGGCCCGAGCCATATCAGCTATCGTTGGATAAGCTTCTACAAAGCGTTCGTAGTAGGGTTTTCCCTGTGCAACGCGGGTTTGCTGAAGGATTATTTCCGATAACCAGATACGATACGGATCACGGGTGTGCCGCCACGGCAGGTCACGTTTATGAACCTCATACCACCTCTCCAATACGGGCGCGAAGGTGACTTCGGTTTTGTTAATGTCTGATTGCCAATCCAAAATAAAACAGAAAAATAGAACGTTAGGAGGAAAAATGGAAGACCGGACTTTTTAAATTTAGAGGAAAGCCCTACCTTTGTGCTCCCATTTTTGAGACCCGAATTTTCAACAACACAGAAAACGTTAAAGTTTAAGAAGTCGTGACGAAAGCAGATGTAATTGCCGAGATCGCCGATAAGACTGGCATTCATAAGGCAGAAGTAACAAACACATTGGAAACCTTCTTTTCAGTAGTTAAGGACTCATTGGCCGAGGGAGAGAACATTTATGTAAGAGGGTTCGGCAGCTTCATCAATAAGAAGCGCGCTAAGAAGGTAGCCCGGAATATCTCGAAAAATACCGCTATGGTAATTGATGAGCACTTTATTCCTAGCTTCAAACCTGCCAAGGTTTTTGTTGAACAAGTAAAAACCAGCGAGAAAGCTAAAGTAACCGCTGAGTAATCGACGTAGCTCCGACGGCAGAAGGGCTGGCTAAGCCAGTACAGACATTTGCCCGTGACGACCATCCATGATGAATAAATCCGTGCTGCTTGTTATCGTATTGGCTTCGGCCCTCACGGTAGGATTGTACTCCTTACCGAAGGTTGTCGTACGAAATGATAACAAGCAGCTTGGTGGTCGTGCCATGCAGGCTCCTGCTACCAATCCGTCGAAGACCGAATCACGTACGGCATCGGGTAATGGTGCATCTGTACATGAAAAACCATTATCGACCGAGCAGCAAAAACGGCTAACTACGCTGGAGACAGAATTTACCAAAGCTAATTCTACCCAGAAAGAAGCTATTGCCGAAAAACTGATTACCCTTTTGCATGAAGTTACCCGCTACGATAGTGCGGCCTATTATGCTGAAGAACTGGTCAAATCAGTGCCTAATGAGCGTAATCTGCTACGAGCTGGCGATGCGTTTTTCGAAGCCTACAGTTTTGCCGTTGATGAAAAGAAAACAGCGCTTCTGGGGCAGAAAACCCGTGAGTATTACGGGCAGGCACTCGCCAAAAACCCAAATTTACTGTCGGCAAAAGCGAATATGGCTATGACTTATGTCAATACCGACACCCCCATGCAGGGGATTATGCTACTGCGGGAGGTTATCAAACAGGACCCAACGAATGAACTGGCTCTGTTTAATTTAGGTTTACTGGCCATGCGGTCGAATCAGTATGAGCGGGCCATTGAACGGTTCCGACAAATTCTGGCTACAAATCCAGCCAGTCGGAAAGCGCAGTTTTATTTAGGTGTAAGTTTAGCCGAAGCGGGTCAGAAGGCTGAAGCCAGACAAGTTCTGGCGCAAGTGAAGAAGCAGGAGAAAGACCCGCAGATTCTGGCGGCTGTTCAGGAATATGAGGAACGGCTAAAATAAAGAATGTACAATGAACAGTGTAAATGGATCAGGATACATACTCCCGATCAACACATTCTACATTATTCATTTTTCATTATACATTGATTTTAAGGGCTAAACCGAGTGGTTTGGCCGACACGAATTTTCAACCATTAAAAACATTTATCGATTATGCCTTGCGGTAAGAAACGGAAACGGCACAAGATTGCTACTCACAAACGGAAGAAGCGGCTTAGAAAGAATCGGCATAAGAAAAAATAGGTTATAGTTTACGGTTTACGGTTTACAGTCTACGGTTGGCTGACGCTATAATCTATAGTCGCATTGGCCAACCGTAACCGGTAAACCGTAAACATAAAACTTATTTTATAGAAGCCTCGGCCGGTCTGTAAAGCCCGAACGTGGCTTCTATTTTTTTACTCAGCCATTTTCTAACCGTGTATTCATCTTGTGAGTAATGAATTAGTTATCAGTTCTACTCAGAAAGGTGATCGGATTGCGCTCTTGCAAAACAAGAGACTGCTGGAGTTTCACGAAGAAGAGTTAGACAGCAGCTTCACCGTTGGCGATCTTTACTTAGGAACAGTCAAGAAATTATCTTCCGGTCTCAACGCGGCCTTTGTCGACGTTGGTCACGAAAAAGATGGTTTCCTGCACTATCAGGATCTGGGGCCGAATGTTAATTCGCTCAACAAACTGGTCAAAGATGTAATCGCCAAGCGCGTCACAACCGGGCGGCTCAGTGGTATGAAGCTTGAGCCACCTATCGAGAAAATTGGGAAAATCGATAAGGTACTGACGAAAAACGCTCCCATCCTGGTTCAGGTAGTTAAAGAACCTATCTCAACCAAAGGTCCACGCCTTTCCTGCGATATCTCAATTGCTGGCCGCTATTTAGTGCTGGTGCCATTCTCAGATGGCGTAAACCTTTCCAAAAAGATTACCGACCGTGCCGAACGGTCGCGGCTGATGCGGCTCATGTCGTCATTAAAACCGCAAAATTTCGGCGTTATTGTTCGAACGGTAGCTCAGGACAAAGACGTAGAGGAACTTGACCGCGACCTACAGAACTCATTAGCCAAGTGGGATCAGGCCATTAAGTCACTGAGCGAAGCTAAACCGCGCGATCGGGTTCTGGGCGAAATGAACCGGGCTTCGTCGATTCTGCGGGATATGCTCAACGAATCGTTCGAAAGTATTACTGTCGATACGCGTGAATCGTACGACGAAATCAGAGACTATATTCACACCATAGCTCCCGAGAAAGAAAAAATCGTTAAGCTCTATACAGGCAAAACGAAAATTTTTGAGGCATTAGGATTGGAAAAACAGCTTAAATCGCTGTTTGGCCGATCGGTGAGCTTGCCAGGTGGTGGCTACCTGATTATTGAGCATACCGAAGCGCTCCACGTGATTGATGTTAACAGCGGCAACAAGTCGAACTCCGAAGAAGACCAGGAGGCCACCGCTATTAGTGTGAATCGGGAGGCAGCCAAGGAAATTGCCCGGCAGCTTCGGCTGCGCGACATGGGTGGCATTATTGTCATTGACTTCATCGACATGAAGAAGGCAGAAAACAAAAAACTTCTGCAGGATATCATGCGCGACGAAATGAAACCCGAGCGCTCGAAGTTTACGATTCTGCCACTTACCAAATTCGGGCTGATGCAGATTACCCGTCAGCGTGTTCGGCCTGAAATGAATATTGTGACGCGGGAAGTGTGCCCAACCTGTGGTGGTACAGGGACCATTCAGGCTAGCGTGTTAGTGACGGATGTAATCGAAAACAATCTCGATTATATTCTGACCAAGCAAAATGAACGGGGCATTTCGATTTCTTTGAACCCACTTTTATATGCTTATTACACTAAGGGTATTTACTCCAAACAAGTGCAATGGTATATGAAATATAAAACATGGGTTAAAGTAATTAAGGACAGTTCGTTAGGAATTGTTAACTTTAAGTTCTTTAACAAGCAGGGAGAAGAAATCGAACTCAGTAATAATGCTTAAAAATGTAGTAAAATTTTACTACGTTTTATCAGAATACCGCCGAGGGATTACCAGACTATCTGGTAATCCCTCGGCGTTTATAGTTGATGGTAGAAGCGACTTAATACAGTACTTCCATTTCCATTAATTCACTAAACATCTCCCGACCTAAGAGTTCCTCAACTGACTCTACCTCAGAAAGATTCAGGAGCAAGTCCCGTAAATCTTCCGTAATCTCATAGGTCTGATACAATCGGCGGTCGAACAGAATAGGGGCCTCTTCCAGATCGCATAGCGTATAGCGGTTTTCATTGAAAGCGACCTGCTTCCGGTAACCCATATACGTCTTCTTCGCTTTTTCTGGTTCTAAAAATAGATGCACATAGTTCCAGCCTTCCCATTGGCCTGGATACTGCTTCAAAAATGGCCAGAACGCATCGTACAATTGTTGCATGGCCTCCTGGCAGTATAGCTCTCGATCACTTTGTGGAATCGGCTTGATCGACTTCAGGCAATGCAGCACATTGGCCATATCGGACCGACGATAGCTGACGACGGGTACGATTGGTACGCCCGCAGCGTGCGACAGGTAACCAACTCCTTTCCGGGTGAGCATCCGACGATGCCCAAAGCGAACAGAAAGAAATTGGGATTCTTCACCGGGTTTAGGACCCGTTTCGGGGCTCCCATCGACGTACACAATCAGCGACCGCCCTGCTTTTAATTCCCGTAGTACCGTAAGCCCAGCCGTAGGACTTCCGGCCTCAACCACCCGAAATACATTGGTAAGGCCATGTTTTTGCCGCAACCCTTCAATGTGCTCGGTCATTCCGTCCCCCTGATTGCGATTCATATTACTGCCAACCAGCAGTACACAATCGACTCCCTTACGAAACAGCACGCTGGTCAGCATCCGGTACGAACCGAGGTGATAGGTGCAGTAAATCCGGGGACTATACTCTTTTTCGAGCAGATGATCTGCTCCACGCAACTTTACCAAATCACCAGCCGTAAGGCACTGCTGATCGAATGAGGTGAACATCTGCTGCAACAGTAGCTCGCGGAACAACGTATCATGTTCCTGACGGGGAATGGCAGGCAGCAGGTTCTCGACATTGGCCGAAAAGGTGGTGTATTTCATCAAATACCCCCGTTCTTTCTCCAGGTCGATCTGCTCGAAGTGGGCGCGACAACGCTCCAACTCCTGCTTGTAAAGTTGACGTGTAGTACGCATTATGGTAAGAAATTAAAGCGAGAAAACGGGCTTGGAAAGGCGGTGGAAATCAAATGTTACGTTTTCGCAGCATCCACCAGCAGCAAGTATTCTATTCGATAATGTGTTAGACTCAGGCTGATTAACAGATTTAACAACAGTTTTGAGGATCTGGACAGGCTTGATTGCGAATTGTTTTTTCATGGCGATTTGTATCTTGTATAATTGATAAGCAGTTGCTTGTTTTTGATGATACAAAGCTACCAGCTCAATCAAAGGGCATCCATCGCTAAAAAGTCACAATTACGAGTTGCAATTAGTTAAATATTACCACTATATTAGTACGAGTTTTGATTAAGGCGACAGCATGAAGGAAATTCGACTGACCCGGAACTTCCTAAGTAAACCGGTAAATAGCCTATTTATAATGCTTAGCATTGTAATAGTTTATGAGGCTGTTTCTTGGTCGATTGGCTATAGAATAAAAATTCAGCATGTCGCTAATGAAGGTGGCGTATTACCTTATATCAGCAAGTTTTTTCGAAGCATCATTATTCCAGAATCAATAACTGTATATATTACGTTCTCTTTACTAAACTTCTATCATCGAGTTAGAAATATCTCTACAATCGAAAATTCATGGCGTTCGATTGGCCGTTACGAATTAAAATTTCTTCCGGTTTTCTTGATAGCTTTTTTATTTTTTAATCCTATTACACAGACTGTTCGATTCTTTTTAGAACAATATCAAGGTTATACCCTCAATGAATATATAAATGGCTACATTTTATATACTTTCACATGGTTGATGTATTTCAAATACCTCTTCCCTGTACTACTTATAGGATACTTAGCGCTAAACATTTCGTTACTTAAAGACTACCTAAATCAACGGAAAGAAGCTCAGGAGAAAGCAGAAGCCGATGCAGCAGAAGCCGCTCAGAAGTACTTGGAGCTATCCGAAACGTTCTTACCAAAACCTACTATACCTTCAAAATACCTAAGCTATCTCAAAGGCAAGAGTAATTTGGGAGAATTCGATTTCCCTGTCAACGAAGCATATTACTTCACGGTGGAAGAACGCGCTTACTATGCCGAAACGATCAAAGAACGGTATATGGTCAATAAGACCATTAATGAATTGGAAGCGGAATTGGATCCTTCCCAGTTTTTCCGTATCAAACGCGATTATATTGTGAACCGACAAGCCGTTTTGCACTACTCCTATTGGGAAAACGGCAAATACATTGTTACACTGAATAACCCAGGCCATCACGAAATCATCGTGCCGCGTGTACGCATGCAGGAGTTCCGTGAGTGGCTGCAAGGCCGGGATTCAGCCGGTAAACCTGAACCTGCAAACGCTTTATAAGGCAGTTTCTCTTCACAATCACCTCTACAACCCAGCCTTTAATTTTGGTATATCGCTTTTGTCATGCCGACGAAGGAAGCATCTTAAATGCGTCTTAACTGATAAGACGAAACTACGTAAGCTTCACTCCTCAAGCCTGACACCAGCCACATCCACCTATCACTGCATATACTACTTCGGCTCCCCTGAACAAAGATTAGTAGTCCGTTTAATAAACAAAATACCTATCGCCTGAAATCACTCATTTCGTGCGCGAAATCAACTATATAGTAAGTATATGTAAGCTTTCCTGGTCAGACACCTGTTTAAGCATCAAAATCTGATTATTTATCCAGACACGAAGCAACTTTAGGGACTCGTCCCCTCTTACTCACCGGTTTTGTATCCTATTCAGCATTAGTTCAGCCTTTCGCGTCTTTTTTTAGTGATTTCGTCCAGTGAAATGGTGATTTTACACATCTCAGGTTTGTTTCTGGGTCAATACATACTACTTTCAACATTCAACACCAATCTCCCTTATTGTATATACGCCTTACTGTAAATTCTGAAGGGACCAACTAGGACTAGCAATACTAATTTTACCTCTCTCATTTCAATACGGTACGATGATTGAGTAAATAAAAGCTCCAAGCCTATTATCGTGCATTAGCCAACAATAAAAAGTATCACCATAGTAGCTAAGGGACAAACACTTAAGTCGCTGAACAATCGCCTTTGTCTTGTTTAAGCGAGATAAAAGCAGAAGCTAAAAAGCCTATTAACTTTAGAAATTGGCATTGGATATTTATAATTGCTATAAGATATAGATCAGTGACAGACATTAAATAGAAACAAAATCCATCATGATCTGGATAATTATCACACAAAACTCAACAGATTCAGATAGGAATTGGGGGTATTGTAGTGGGGACTGATAGCACTTGTAAAACTTAGGCTATTTTCAATCATTGGTTCTCATGTGCAAGTATATAGAAGCAAATAGGTACATTGTAAAAACAATCTATTCAGAGTAATACATCATATTTAGTTATTATGAAGCTGGGATTAGTAATAATTGGTGTAATTGGAATCCTTTACTTTACATATAAGGCAGGTTTTATTGGAAGTACCAATACAACTGACAGGAGAACGTTAATACTAATTAGTATGATAGGGTTATACTTTATGATAAATACGTATTGAGTCATAGAAATGATGATCAGTAAATAAAACCTCCTTACTTCACAATACCCAAAAAATCAAGACATAGTAATTCCACGCACGAGGATGCAGGAGCTTCGTGAGTGGGTGCAGAAAGAAAATAAAGAATTACTTGAAGTAAGCTAACCTATCTAACTCATAGATAGTTCTTTACAGAGATACCATAGCGGGGTAATTCCCGGCAGCTTTTCAGGTTTAGCTTCCGGGCAATATGCGCTTTGTGGTTTACTGCTGTCCGATAGCTAATATTTAATCGTTCAGCAATATCAGCGCAGGTATCCCCACTCGCAATCATACGTAATACTTCCCGTTCTCTATCAGTCAGCCGATTGAGTTCTTCGCGTGTGTCGTCGGAAATGACATTAACGCCGAAATTCCGCAACAAGTCCATAAAACCGTTGCTGTAGTAGCAACCACCATTACTTACCGTCTGGAAGCAGCGATAGAGTTCATCAAGCCCGTCGGAAGCGTAAAGGAAGCCAAAAAAGCCCTTTTGCATAGCATATGCGATGGTACGCAGATCAGGCTTACGGGTGTATAGAATAAATCGGGTCTGCTGATTGGCACTTCGAGTTTGCTCTACGATATCCAGACTGCCCTGTCCTGAAATTTCTGATTCGACAATAACGCATTTAGGGCGTTTGACCCGAATCTGCTGTAGGGTATCTTCCATCTCGACCGCCCGGCCGACGACATTATACCCCTGCTCCCGTAAAAGCTGACTCAATACCTCGCAGTTGAATAACTCCGATTGAGCGACGAGAATCGAAAAGTCTCGCCTGCGAATAGCAAAGTTTTTAGTGCCCTCCTGGACACCAGTTGATTGGTTCATGATCGATTACATATATGGGTGCATGAAGGTAACACCAATTCTTCAATAATGGTAACACCATATAAACTAAATACTCCATTTTCAGACAAAAGTGTCCACTAAAGCTTAATTGTTAACAGTGATTTCACGCATAGCCTACCGTGACTTCAGACGGCTTTAGGCGTTATTTCACGCGAAATCCAGGGTGATTTCGCACTTTATGGGTGATTTCATACTCAAAATGGGTGATTTCACGCATGACCATTTGCTTACAGCAAGGGAACAGACATACTTTTGATTCAGTCAATCGCACAAACAGAAATTCTCAAGCAAGGGTGATGAATCAGGAGGAAGCAACAAAATTTTTCGGCTACGAAGCGTCGGCTGAGGAAATTCAGAAACTGGTTATGGAATGGGCAAGCGCAACGGATGCTTTCCATCGTCGTTATGCTAAGTTGAACCAGGTCATTCATTCATTACAGGCTTCGTCCTCTCGTCAATCGACAGTGAGCCGAACCCGCTTGCGGAAGTTAATCGAACTGCGTGAACAAATGAGCGACGTACTCATGACCCTGTTGTTCGATATGGCTCCCATGTCAAAGTCAGGCCGCTCGGCGCTTCCTTCCAAGCCCGGCCAACTGCATACTCATGCAAATCTTTTGCGTGAATTAAACCGTAAAATCGACGCCGAGCTAGTCGGCGTAATTGGCGCCATGACGGTCGCCCAGGCATAGCGTTCACCCTCTCCTAATGATAAAGGTAAGCCCTGGTTATAACTTTATAGCCAGGGCTTTTTACGTGGTAGTACCGCTTAACCGGAAATTACGGTCCCCAATAGCCCTGAAATTTGCATATCAATGCGCTTGTAGTGCATGAACTCCAGTAGAATCTGATCCGCTTCTTCGGGTGATTTATTACGAGATTCTCGCATTAACTGTTGTAGTTCGCCCATTCGCTTCTCAGCCATCATTTTCTTGATTCGAAGAATATTCCGATAGGCAGCGTCGGCTAGAATGCTTATTTCCTCCTCCGAAGGCACGAAAATCTCATGTTTTAACCACCCCTCACTAATCTCATACCGAGGGGTCGTTAGGTGAATAGCTCGGTTTTGCAAGTCCGTTTCATCCGTTATCTTACGATTAAGGAAATCATTGGCTGTTAAGATCTCGCCCCTGCTATAGGCTTCCCGAAACAGTGCCAGCATGACGTTGTAAGGGGCTGTCTGAAACTCTATTTCGTGCAGTTCATCAAGCACATACTGGCACAGTGAAATGCCAGGCTCCAATTCGCGAGCTCCATAGTTCATCAACAATCGAATACATTCCTCCTCCTGATAGGATATAGGCGTCCTGACAGCTTTTGAAAGATTAGCCGATGATTGCACTGGCGGGGCTGTATCCCCAAAGCC
>ERZ778027.4122-NODE-4122-length-12985-cov-12.638515_pt1 | contig 12985 bp, 16 predicted proteins | sample MGYA00375757_ERZ778027 | MGnify/ENA primary metagenome ERZ778027 (study PRJEB29350, sample SAMN05389817) | bioreactor metagenome | isolation source: Ammonium sulfate bioreactor | place: South Africa: University of Cape Town | collected 2014-02-18 ... | reverse complement strand
ATGAGTTTGACTTTAAAGCGTAAATTACAAATCTGTATTCACTTATGATTCGTTATATGTTGAAATTTCGTGATGTCTTCTTATTCCTCGTTGTTATTTGTTCGATTGTTGTTCTATGGCAAATAATAACTTCTCAAGAACAAATGAAAATAATTGTTGAAACAAATGAACTTGATCTTTTTCTCGAACAATTACTCGATTCATCGACATCTGTACTCAATGTTCAAATATCTTGGAATAAATTGATTTCTATGTGGACAAATGTTTTAATGAAATTTCTATCCGATGGTTGTTCGTCTTGTCATTCGAATGATTTGCAAAAATGTATGAAATCAATTCATATTGATAATTATGTTCACTATGTCAATCAATCATTTTATCCAACCAATGAAAATAAACGACCGAATGGAATCGGTTTTTATCATAGTTTCGATTTGAAATCGATTCGTTTGTTAAATCATTCGCTTTTATCAACAGACGTCAGTCTTTGTGATTATTTTCATATGTTTCAATTGATGATCAATGTTCAAATAACTTTACATGAAAAACAAATCAATTATTTTATAACAAAAGGAACGTTCATTGGAACACTTCGACATCATGATGTTATTCCTTGGGATACAGATATCGATATTTTTATTCCTTCTTCAGGAGTTTTTAAACTTAAAAATAGTTTTAAACAGATAAATTCATGGATGAAACAAACTGAGAATCTATTTCTTTCAAATTTGACTCAACCAACTGAATATACGTCGGTAAACAAAGATCAACAATGAATCTTGAATAATCTTTTTGATATTTTAGTAATTTAATACGACGTAAAGATTTATATTTATATGAATTTCGTAATACATACCAAGTAACATCGTATAAGATCTTTTCTCTGAATTCATCTCGTGTAAATGGAACTCATTATCGATGGCCAAAGATCGATATATTTCCTTATCAAGAAACTCGAACACATATGTTTGCTTATCCTCATCATCAACATAATTATGGAACAATGAGACCTTTAAATAAATCACTCGTTTATCCAACTCATTTGAGACCATTAGGACCGTTGCTTGTACCAACAGCACATTCTCTTCGAACATCACTCGATGCAATGGTTCGTTTAGGAAAATCGAATTTATTTCGAGCGTGTCAAGGAAATACGTTTTTACATCGACAAAATCGAGCATCATCTGAATCTTGGCGTATTCCTTGTCGACTACTTCTTCAATCGTATCCTTTTGTTAAAAGTCAAAGAAATTTTGATACGCAGATCTGTTCCGAAGTACTCTTACTCAATATGAATAACAGCCAAATGAAATCTCTCAGCTCATATAAATACAAATGTAATGAATTCTTGCCAAGAACTTTATAAACTGACCTCTGTTTTCGGATAATCAAACGAATAGAATAATTTATAGGGATATGTTTTGTATTTGATTATTTTCTTTTCAAAGATTTCTTTTTCATAAATTAAATTTCACTGGAATATTCTTCAATTTGTTTTGTTTTTTTTGTTCGAGTGAACTCAAACGAAGAGGACAAATCTTTTTTCAATATATTATAAGACTATACACTTTTTGTGTGGAGGTGGAATAAATTATTCGTTTTTTTTTTAATTAAAACGTATGCATATATATATATATATCTGTGAATAGATTTTCTTCAAAAAGAACAAATTGAAATACCATGTCCTCGATGACGACAGAATTTGTGTTGATGTTGCTTGTTTTTTCGGTTGAATCAAGTCATTTTTATGGTGGAACAATAACATGGAAACCTGTGAACAATACCTACGTCAATCAAACAGTTCCGATCAAATTTGTTCAATCGTATCAATGGCGAAGAGATCAAGCATTTTGTGATCAAAATACGATTTTAAATCAATCGCCTAAGATTCCACTGACCGGAGATTTTTTCGTTCATTGTGTTACAAATGCTACTGATTCTTGTGGAAACTTTACTTCGATTAGTGTCGATGGATATTGCACAGATTTTAGTCTAACTACTAGTTCAAGTTCAAGTCAAATTTCGTATGTCGAAGACATCGAAAGAGAAGCTAATTTTTGTATTGCATATCAATCGGCTGTTTGGCCTGGAATTCAATCACCATCGTGTAATTATACTTGTTATACTGATATAGCAAAATGGTCACTTGGTTCTTGTATCGATCTAGCAGAACGACCAGATGGTTTGTTGAATACGGCACCAGTTGCTTATGTTATTTCACGTAGATTTTCTTTGAATTCGAGATTAAAATAGAAGAATTCGTTTATTTAGCTATTCGAATCGAAATCAATACAACGTCTGATATTATTATTCCGGTTTTTGATGACGATGATAGTGATATCATTCGGTACAGAGTTTTTTGTTTCTTCATTTTAATCATTTGGTTTTATTTTATTTTTAGTTGCCGTTGGGCAAATAAAACATCGAGATTTGATGAATGCAGTGATATTTGTGGACAAATTCCAGGAACTATTCTACATGCAGATAATTGCACTTTGACATTTAATACAAATGGCAAAAAAATCGGTCAAAATTATGCGGTTGCTTTAATGGTTGAAGATTTTTATTATGGTCTATCGGATGTTCCTTTGAGTAGTGTTGGAATTCAATTTCTTGTTCAAATTGTCGATAGAACTTCATGTTCGTCGAAACCAACAATAAATTCAACTGCACTGACGAATACAACCATTACAGTTGGAAACACATTTCTATTTAATATTACAGCTCAAACGAATTGCTCAGGACGAACAATCAGTGATATTTTAACATTATCACCATTACATATGGAGAAAAGTAATATGATTACAGATCCAACCGGTAAAATATCGACTATTACCGAATCATGGACACCAACAGCAGATCAAATCGGTTCTACAGTTTTTTGCACTTCAGCTACTGATAGGTTGAAATTTAATTAGTTTTATTCATTAACATTTCTTGTTTGAAATTATTCTAGTGCATCTATACAATCTGATTTATATTGTTTCAATTTCATTGTTGTTGCTATTGACCGTAATTTCATTAGTTTTTTTTAATTTGTTTGTTTGTATGTAAATCAAATTCGATTTTCTTTTCTCTTAGCTATACCAACAACAACAACAATTCCACCTACAGAACCATCTCCAAGTAATGAAACTGAAAATGAAAATGAAGCTCAAACAGAGTAATTATATCAAATTATCTCTTTTTTCTCTCTCGAAATACGTCTTATGTTTTATTCAGAGAAGCCCAAAGCGAATTCTTTTCAACAGATACATTAATAGATGAATCTACCGAATCTCCAATAACTGAAGAGTAAATGGAAACTAGTTTTTTTTTTGAATGATAAAGTCATTCTATCTCAAATATGATTTATTTAGATCAAATGGAGAAGAGGAAACAATAGGACCAATGTATGTCTTGTCTAACTTTTTATTCGAAATAATTCTTAGAATTTAAATTTCAAAATTTAGAATAATTATCACGGAAACAACACCAACGACTACTACTGAATCAACAACGACTACTGAATCAACAACGACTACTACTGAATCAACAACAACTACTGAAACAACAACCACTGAAACAACAACTACAAGTGAAACGACAACGACCACGGAATCGACAACTACTACCACTGAAACAACAACGACAACTGAAACTACAACGACAACAACCGAAACCACAACGACCACAGAAACGACAACAACAGCAACAACATCGACAACCACAACATCAACTTCTACAACGTAAATTACAAATTTTTATTTAGACAAAAAAAATATCGATAAATTTGAATTGAAATAGAGAAACAACATCAACTACAACAACAACTACAACGACAACTGAAACGACAACGACGAGCTCAACAACATCTACGACTACAACAGAAACAACAACAACAACATCAACAACAACCTCAACAACAACTTCAACTACAACAACAGTTTCAACAACAACGACGAGTTCGACAACAACGACGACAACAACTTCAACTACAACAACAACTTCGACAACATCAGAGACGACAACTACGACAACGTCGACCACATCAACATCAACAACATCAACAACAGCAACTACAACAACAACCACGTAACTTTTCTCTCTCTCTCTCTCTTTCTTTCTTTAATATTCATTTATGTTTCATTAATTTAAAAAGAACAACAACATCAACAACTCCTCAAGAATCAATTACAGTTCTAGGTTAAATAGGTGAACTTGGAAAATATGTAGATTTTCTCATTTTATTTTATTTAGTCGAAGTTTCCGTTCCTGGAAAGAATAATATCGGAGTAATTGGTCTTAGTCTTGGCCTTGGTATTCCTTTACTAACAGCCATCGTTGGATTAGTAACTTACAATTTTTTCCAACAACAATGTACTTCCATCGGGTAAATTTTATTTTCATTGATAAAAATTCAATTTCAACAAAAAAAAACAATTGTATTCTAGTAATCGATTTCAGCGTCGATTTTTTAAACGTGTTGAAAATCTCAATGAAGAGAGTAAAGCCACGAAATCGAACGAAGCATTTACTAATTATAAAGACGAAAGTTTCAATCGAAATAATACAAATAATTCGATTACTAATCAGGATTATCGTGAAGCATATATAAAAGCAGATACTCAAACTGAACAAACGAATAATCAATCATCATCAGCATCACCCAATGATGATCGAACATTAATACAAGAGAATTCGATGGCTTGTATTTCAATATCAGATTTTGAATTAAATAATTTAAATGCAACGACAACAACATTTTTATCACCTTCAACGAATTTTCTTTCCAATGATAATATTCAAACTATTCAAGAAACTTCATTTATTAAACCAAATCCTATTCAAGTGCCACCAGGATCATCTCTTCTTGTCAGAGCTTATTCTCAACAAGAAAAAAATAAAATTTCGAATAACATTGAAATCATTCCATAGTTTGTCCTTCTTGTCCCTTTATTTTAATCATATTCAATAAAATTATTAGATTTCTTTTTCTATTAGTAATTACAAAAAGGCAATTTGACCTTGTTTTTTTTTATCAAAAAAGAAAAACATGAATCATCAGTTGTTGTTGACGTGGCTTGTATTCTTTATATAAAATCTCAGACAAAAATGTGATTGTAAATACTCGATAAATGACAACAAAAACAGCTTTCGCGGATAGTGAAGGCTATACGAAATCATTTTTATTCGAACAAATCGATGAAATTTTACAATTCTTCGACGAATATGGATTTGTTGTTGTGAGAGATCTCATTGAATCACAATCACAAATCGAAGAGACGATCGATGAAATCTGGGCGTTACTTCGAGTGATGAATTCAACTATTGACAAAAATAATAGTTCAACATGGGATGATCAATATTGGCCAACTTTTATGGGACTCAAAGCTGGTAAATGTGAAAAATCAAGTTCAACAAGTTTAGCTTTTATTTTGAAAATAAACAGGTGGATTCATTTCACATCTGAGCGATGTTGCCACGAAAATGTGCTGGGAAAATCGTCAACATCCGAATGTTGTTGGTTTGTTTCAAAAGATTTTGAAAGAAGAAAATCTTTGGGTGAAATTCGATCGATACGGAATGATGAGACCAACGAAAGGAATTGCTTTTCAAAGTGAAGACAACAATCAATCGATTCAAATCGAAGATCGACCTCAATGGAAATCAAAATCAAATTGGTAAATTCATTTCGAACATTGGATCATTTCCATTCGATTCATTTTTGTTTTTTCTAGGTTACATTGGGATCAAGTTTGTCAACGGAAAAACTTCTCTTTTCTTAATCTATTCAATTTGTTTTTTTTTGTGCAGAATCCTTGGAAAAATCCAGATTTCCGAGGTGTTCAAGGTATACTCGCATTAAGCGATACAAATCCAACGACGGGAGGTACGTAGATTCTTTATTGTCGAAGATTTGTAAAGAGACACGATCTAATTGAAAAGGATTTCATTGTGTTCCGGGATTTACTCATCGATTTAAACAATGGTCAATTGATAATGAAAACGAACATAAATCCAATCGAGGACTTGTCAATGTTCCCGAAGACGATCCAATTCGAAATGAAATTCAACAGATTCACGTAAGAAAAGGTTCGTTTGTTGTTTGGGATTCTCGAATACCGCATGGCAATTTTCCAAATGAAAGCAATCGATTTCGAATTGTTCAATATATAACATTCGAACCAGCTCAAGAAAATGATTCGAGACAAATTGAAGATCGAGTCGAAGCATTTCGAATGCGTTCAACGAACTCAAAAGCCGAACAAGATCTTCAAGGATTTCCTTTTCCACAATTAACTCAACTTGGAGAGAAAATTCTCGGACTTCGAAGTTGGCAAACAAATGAAATTATTTATTTTAATAAATAAGATTAACAAAACATCGCCAATCGAATGTTTAACGAGAATTAAATCAAATAATCCGTGACCTTCAAATAAAAAATGAACATTCTCGAAATGATTTATCATTTGATAACGATTGACACGTTCGACTTGAGATTAAGTTTGTTGATCTTTATTCTCGGTCATAGAATTAATAATTAATTGTGTACGAGAAGATTTATTACGAATAAATTTCAATTCAAAGATAAACAAATTTTGTATAGATTTCTTAGTTTTTGGATTGACAAAAACTAATCAATTTTGTGGTCGATCTACAAATTTAGATAAATATTCGCTTTCTTTCGTTATCGTCGATGACACATGTGTCTTTATCTACGAGATCTTTGAGAAAATTTACGATTTAGGGCAAATGAATAAATTATCGTAAAATACATAAAATAAGAAATATTCTAATCGTATTTGTTTCATTGTCGAACAAAGATGGGCATGGAAAATCCTCTAATAAGACGTGAAAATTGTTTTAAATGGACGCGTTTATTTCTGTCTGCAGGATTGACACTTTCTGTAAGTGCATTTACAATCATTTATACACTTCAACAAGGAATTCGAGATGATCTACATCGAGAACGTGAACAACAAGATATGGTCTTAAGTCGAAAACAATTAATTTATGATTCGTATTTCAATGAAGTTTCCGAACATCTGTTAAGTCATTCGAATGAAGATGATTTAAAAACGAAAACTTATATTCGATCGAAAACATTAAATGTTCTTCCTCATTTGGATCCATTGCAAAAAACTGAAATCATTCTTTTTCTCTATGCCAATCATCTCATACGCTATGATTTTCCAGATTCATTGATCGATTTACAAGGTGCCGATCTGACTGGATGTCATTTTCAATATCCATGTGAATTGATTTCTGTTCATTTAATTGGAATTCTTGCGGATAAGATTATATTCGAAGGATGTCAAATCGAAAAATCAATGTTTAACGGTTCATCAATGGTCGGAGCACAGTTTCTTCATACACGTGCAGCAGCTGCTCATTTTGACTCAGTCAATTTAACAAATGCTGTTTTTATTCGAACAAACAATCTTCGAATCAATTTTGCCAATGCAATTTTAGTTGGTTCACATTTTAAAGAAAGTCCATCGCCACAATCGGTTAATTTCGTCAATAGTGATCTTTATCAAAGTGATTTAACTAACGAACAACTCGGATTTCAACATGGATCAGATGTTAATATATTTCTCAATACTCGAATGCCGAATGGATCTTTTAGTGAAATCAATTCAAGTCAATTGATTTACGATGGAAATGCACATTTAAGTGTAAGTCTTTCGATTTTCTTTCAAAATCAAACAAAAAAATTGAATTTGTTTTTGATGTTGAAGTGTGCACTTGGACAATTGAGTCATGTTTGGGAATTCAATGGAAATCGTCCTCGAATCGGTCTGGCAAATTCATCAGTATTGAATATCACAAATGGAACCGATGTGAATCAATGTTACTTTCAATGTCTATTGAATAGAACAGATGGCTATCAAATTGGTTCCATTCGACATTTTTCGCATGCTATTGATTCAGGCTTGATTCTCTTTAATCTTTCGGCGTATTTCAGTTGTTTTTCGAGATTAAGTTTTGCTATAGTTTATGTTACATTTTATACTGAAGAATTGATTGGTTCTGGACCAAGATTTGAAATTAGTAAGACGTACTATTTCTTTTCTTTTCTTTTCTATTGATTTATTTCGATCTTTAGAAGCGAATAAAATTCCAAATTTTCATTACAAAGAACATATCGGAAGTGTTCCAATAAATTCTCGTGTTTTCTATTTGCATCTGTACGGTGATTATTGGTCTGATAGTTCTATGTATCAATATTGTCTTATTAAGAATATTCGACTGAATTTATTCAAAAATAAAACAATTTCGTAGTACGACCTAACCTCATCTGTCTATATTTGTTCTTATTACTCTTTCGTCCCTCAACGGTTGAAATGACCGAGATGTTTTGACTTATTTTTATTTTAAAAAAAAACTTGAAAAAAGAAACTTTGTCCGTTAGATCGAATTCAATTGGATTTGTGTTTTGTTTGAACAAGAATAAAAAAAGAAGCTAGTCGTAATTTATTCCCATGAAACCAATGAAAAATAAATTAGATATTGTAATGCTATTCTCGAAACATCGAAGAGATTTGTTTGCATTCATTTTCTATGTTTTTTCGTTGTTGTGGAAAACAGATTTATTCGTGCATATTTAGATCTTTGTTTAATTCAAAAAGAAAATGAGATCGATCGTAGTTGTTTGGATATGCACTATTATTCTCAATTCATCTGCTGTTCAATCAAATTACTTTTTGGGAGGAACGATTTCATGGAAAGTTCAATATAATACAAATAGAAGTTCGATTATTCCAACAATAATTACGCAATCGTATCAATGGAAAAATTCAGTAACAAATTGTAACGATACATTGAAATGTGTCAATGATCCAAGTGTTTGTGGTGGATTTCAAACATTGAATAATTGTGTTGATGATTCTCCATCTACACAAATATTAAATATTGAGAATCTCACTGAAAATGCAATGTTTTGTATTGCATTTCAAAGTCAATATTGGTCAGATTTTCAATTACCGAAATGTAATTCGAATTGTAGTCAAAATGAAAGATTAAAATGGTCAATCGGTTCGTGTCTGAATCTAAACAAAAGATCGAATGGGAACATCAATTCATCGCCAGTGACGAACATTGTCTCACGTATTATGTTCAAATTCTCTTTTCATGCAAAAAAAAACAATTCAGATTTATCTAAAATGTTTTAGCAATTCGAATTCCGATGAATTCAATCAAAAGTATAACGATTCCAATAGTTGATACAGATAATGATAATATACGGTAATTGATTGACCTTTTTTTTGTTGTTTCGATGAAATTTATTTTATATTTCAGTTGTCGTTGGGCTATGAAAAAATCCTCGATCGATGAATGTGGTGATTTTTGTGGCATTATTCCAGGAAGTTCATTGAATAGTAATAGTTGTACTTTGACTTTTGATAGTCATGGAAAAACAATTGGCGATATTTATGGAATTGCTTTGATCATTGAAGATTTCTTGAATAGTTCAATAACTAGTCCACTGAGTAGCATACCTTTACAGTTTCTTATTGAAATTACCAACATTTCAAATTGTTTATTAAAACCACAAATATATTCGAATATGAATCGTTCAACTACGATTTTAGTTGGACAACAATTCGATTTTAATTTAACAATAACTCAAGGATGTTCGAATAGAACTATTATCGATTTGATGACTGTATCACCATTGAATATGATTCAAACTAATTTGACATATTTGAACACAGAAAATGTCTGGAAAGTGACTCAGACATGGATTCCATCTCAAATTCAATTAGGTGCTCATGTTTATTGTGTTGTAGCCACAGACAAGTGAAGGATTTTCGTTTGTTTCAATCAATGAATTTTGTTTTTTTTTAGTTTGACAATACAATCCGATGAATATTGTTTAGAATTTCATGTTGTTTCTCGTGAAAATCAATTACTTTCAAAGAATTTACGTTCAACAAAGTAAATCATGATGATTTTCGATCAATGAACAAGTGAAATGTCTTTATCTATGTCTAGTGACTCGACAACAACAGCACCAGCTCCAACAGTTACTCAAACAGGTTTTTATATTTGTTTCTTTTTTGTTCTCACAAATTTCAAACTAAAATTGATTTGTTTGCAATGGATTAGTATTGGTTCAAGATCCAGCCAATTTCGATTATGATTTTTCAAAATCCGATTTAGCTTTAGCACTTGGTCTTAGTTTACCATTATTGTTTCTAATGGGTTGTTTATTTGTCTGTCGATGTTGTTGTCAACATACGGCCTGCTATCGGTAGATGAAAATATTATATGAATCCATACGAATTTTTAATTTGGCTTTTTTTTTTCTTTGTTAGATCGATATTTTCTCGACAAAATCAAACTTTATCCGAACGCACAACGAATCAAATTGAATCGAATGAAAATTCTTTGAATAATCTTAAGAAAAAAACGAACAAATCTGCTGATGATTCGAGGTTACCCGATTATCGTCAACAATATGTCAATCAAACTCCGAAATCGAATAGAATTCGACCGAATACCGAAGTTTCTACTGACAAAAAACGTTGTCTCACAGCAAATGATTCGTTTCCACAGAAATCATCGAGTCATTTCGATGAAAATTCCGAGAATCGATTTCAAACAACACTTCTCTCGCCATCCGTCGTTAGTTTTGCCAACAGTGAAGTTTCATTTACGAAAATTCATTCGATTAAAAATTCGGCTACACCAAAAAATCAACGTTCGATTCTTGTTCGAGCTTACGAGCAACAAGAAAATCAAAAGGCATGAGAACAGAAATAATTTCGAAATAGGTTTTTTTTTCAATGTCATTTGATATGTATTAAATTTGAATACTTACCGACAGATTTAGTTTTGGTTAACCTCTCAATGTTCTCAGTCAATAACCAGAGCCTAAAAGATTAAAAAAAAAGGATTTTATTATCAATCAGTGAAAAGAAAGGAAGAAAAAATTTACCTAACTACACGCGTTATAGTCGACTAAAATGATGAAACAATAAGACGATACAATACAAGCAAAATGTATATGTGAACTATGATCCAATTGAAATATATTTCAGTCGAATCCAGTAAATCCAGACTATATCAATTTTATGAATAATTTTATTTTTTGTTCATTATTCGTTCGTGTATTGTTTACACCTATCGATAGCAAGTTTTTTTACGTGCACTTTTGTGATAACAATGAAACAATCATCATCTATTACAATAAACAAAAACGTCACCAGTGAAAATAATGCCAATGATGAAAGTGGTAGTTATACCAGCAATCATATCTTACCAAATGATGTTTTAGCTTTCAGAAATAATGAATGTAGGCGGATAAATAAGTTTTTGAAAAATTCAAACAATATTTTGTGATTCATTCAGCTTTCTTTCGGATGGGAAAAGTCAATCAAGTTCATGGCGACTCAATACATGTTACCTTATTTAACTTCAAACTCGATATTAAATCGAGCCAAATAGGTCAAGACGATGTAATCGTTAATTTTGGAAACATAGGCTCAAAGACAATATTCGAACTTGATGATAGTCAACAGAAAATTTTGATCAATTAATTGATAGAATTCAGTACGTTATTATTGCATTTACAAATTAATCTATGATTTATTGTAGATAGTGATTGCAGTTCTTTGGTACGGATGCTTTATGAAACTAAGAAAAAAGATGAAGTAAGTGCTGCCTTCTATTTAATAACATCTCAAACAAAAGAAACGACGATCTTTCTCTTTATTTCACACATTCTCTAAATGACTAGTGAAAAAAGACAATATATTGTCATTTCGATATTCGATAACAAAAGGCAGGTCATCAACTAAATGTGTATTGATGGTTAATGCTTCTTTGTTTCACTGTTCATTTATATGCATATATAAAGAATTTTCATTTTAGATCATTTCGAAAATGTCATCCAACATCGAAAATATGATGAACCAACTTATTTTCACTGAAGATATTATTTTACCATTGGAAAATTTAATAAATGGTGAACCTATTTACATGGAAAAAGCAATAGATTTTATTTTTGATAATGTTGAACAAATACAAAACAACGAAAAACTGGATAAATTAAGCAAATTTCTTGCTAATGAATTATTCAAAAACCGTTCGTTATCTATGATTTTGGATAGAATAGATATTCCTTCTGATAACGAAACAAATTCAATTAAGAAGAAAATTATTAAAAATATTCTAGCTGAAATTGGTAAGACATACAATGTTTTATCATTTATTCTATTCATGCTGCATTTAGCTGTGCTCATCAAAAACAATCCAAGTCCTGATCATTCGAACATCAAAGAAGACTACTTGAAGGTATATAAGCACGCAAAACAAACAGTATCTACGCCAAACGAATCGTACATCACTAACACATCCAACCGATATATACAAGCAATTGTACTTACAAATGAAACTCGTAAATCTCATCTTTGCCCTTCTTCTACATCAAACAATCTGGGCAAATAGTTTGGCATCATTTCTATCTCTTTGGGAAACAACCTGCAAGGTGCATGCCGATTCTAAGCACCAAGAACTGAAAGAAATCATTAAGAACCAGGATCAATTCAACATCAGCAACTGGTCGCATTCGATATTAATGATTCTGATGTGCATGGTGAGTTCAATAATTCTCTGCGGTTGTTGTTTCCTATGCTATCGATGCCTACCAATATTCAATGCAGCAAGGCGATTAAAACAAATCAATCAACTGCTCCCGACACATACCTTACAGGAACACAAACAAGATAATTTTCACTTCTCAGCTCGTGCGCCTTACACAGGAAGAACTATACTAGTTCGAGAAATTATGCCACAACACTCTCAACAACAACAACAACATTAAGCAGCAGCAGTAATCCGTTAATATTCCATCGTAATTTTTGTATTCGAATGGTCAACTCGATAAACTCTCTCTTCTATCTATTCTTTTTACTTTTCTCTTTTCTTTACTTCCTTTTGTACGCTCTCTGAAATTTTTTGTCTTCCACTTTGCTTGGCATGTGAAGATAAATGC
>ERZ778027.4113-NODE-4113-length-13030-cov-10.666590_pt1 | contig 13030 bp, 15 predicted proteins | sample MGYA00375757_ERZ778027 | MGnify/ENA primary metagenome ERZ778027 (study PRJEB29350, sample SAMN05389817) | bioreactor metagenome | isolation source: Ammonium sulfate bioreactor | place: South Africa: University of Cape Town | collected 2014-02-18 ... | reverse complement strand
CATATATACACTGGTTCAGAGAAAAAGAAGTTTCAGTGGGCAAAAAGTTACTTATCAAAATTTCAATGGGCAAACTTCTAAATGAAATGGGCAATTGCCCATTTGCCTTCCCCTTGATTGCGCCACTGGTTGGAACCAGCACTCAAGCGAATATGGTGAGCAAATAGTCGAATATGGTATGAAAATATCCTACGTCAGGATCACGTAGTTTCACTACAACTGATATCGAAATATTCAAAAGAGTTTCATTTTTTGTTTTGTTTCGTTTCTGTCTGCCAATAATAAGAATTTATTGAAAAGAAGAAAATATAGAAGAACTATTCGTAACTGCATAGAAATCCCATAGACCTGAACAAGTAGAATTATAAAAATAGTTTCTCATGTTCGATTGAATATTTAAAACTAAATCATTATCAGATATTATCTGATATGAATCCCAACGTGTTGGAGCTCCAACATAACTTGGATTCGATGTACGAATGAAACTAGCCCAATAGAGCATCATGTTTTTAGAAAGTTGTTGTTCTTGTTCAGTTAGATTATAATTTGGAAACATATTCGAAAGAGTACCTGGAAAAAGCATTGGAAGTTCAGCAGCATGTGCTACACCAAGACAAGCTGCAGCAACAGGAATTAAATGATTATATGTAAACAAATACGATGGTAGTCCACTACTAGAAAATTTAGCAGCAACACGTCTTGAACCACAATGTACCCAAGAATCACTATAAACTGTATTCAAATAACTTAATGGATTATTATAAGATGTAATTGAACCGTAAATAGTTGATAATTGATTGATAATAGTCGTATTATAGACTTTACTAAAGAAATCTTCGACTTGATCGACAGTTGCCGATCCATGAAAGTAGGGACAAGTAAATAGTGATGTTTCATTGGTTGTCGATCCGATTAGAGTTGGTACATGTTGAAATTTTCCTCGAGCATAATAATTCTCCATAATATCATCTAAAACATATCCATCAATAACTGGTACAGCTGCTGTACCAAAAAGACTTTGATCCGTAATAACATCTTGAATTTTAAGAATTTGATCAACAGATAAATTACGCATACATTGCAATGTTGTACATTCTGAAAGAGTTCGTACAATAATACCACTATTATTAATAGCAAGTTGTAAAGGTGCTGTCGCACTTGGCCATATAGCACCACTTTCGATAATAGCTCTTTGAAATGTATCATTTGCTACCAATGGTGACGTAAGAAGAATAGTAACCGAAGCACCACCAGCACTTTCACCACCAATTGTTATCTGTTCTGGATTACCACCAAAACCACGTATATTCTTTTTAATCCAATCTAAAGCTACCATTTGATCTAACAGACCATAATTACCTGTTGTACTTTGATTGTGACTACCGGATTTTTCATCGTACAAAGCTTGATCTGCTAAGAAACCAAGTAAACCGAGTCGATAATTAATAGTAACAAAAACAACAGGCAGTGAATTATTAGCTGCTGTACTAACAAAATCCGTAGCATTATACATAATACCAGCTCCAGATGTAAAACTACCTCCATGAATCCAAACATAAACAGGTAGATTCACGGCATTCTCAGGAGCATAAACGTTCAATGTCAAACAAGCTTCTGTACTTGGAATACCATAGGTATGTCTCTGAGGACAACAATTAAACATATATGCAAAGTTTGTATCGTTTGCAGTTGAAAGAGGTTGTGGTGGTTTCCATCGAAGATTGTCAACAGGTTGTTGAGCATAGGGAATGCCATACCAATAGTTGACTCTGTTATTGTTTATTAAACCTGTTTGGCGACCAATATAAACACCCTGTTGTGTTTGAGCTTTTAATAAATTATTACTTTCGATAATTAATGGAAAAATCCATAATGTTAAAAAGATTTGCACGAACACTTTTGAATTTGTCATGTCGATCTCTTTTCTTATTTTATTTTATTTTTACCTGTGGCTTTTATTGTGTGCGATAAGAGAACGTCAAAGTACACGTCATTATAATTCAAAAAAGATACGAAAATTTTCATCGTGTCATCCTTACAATCAATGAAAAAGTACGGTACATTCAGCAGCTGATGCTGGATATGAATTTTTTTTCAACATTCTCACCCTCAACGAAAATGAAAGAATCTTTGAGCAGTTTTGTTTCGTATAACTGAACTTGTCATTAATAGAATTGGAAAATGTGAACAATGATGAACAATTTCCATTAGTTCTAAAATAATAGCAAGATTATTTGTGATTAATTTTTGTTTGAATACAGATGACCAAGCACTTAATATTCCTGTTGGCGATGTTAGAAGAACAAATGCAATACTCGATAGAAGAACATAGAAAATAACATTTTGTTCTTTCCAATCATTTGTTTTTCGTCTACCTAAACGATTTCGTCGTTGATAAAGACGACGTTTCAAACCGATAATCAATAGAAAATTTATTGTTAAAATTAATAATGGCAATAGAAAATTATTTAAACCAATACTTTGAATAAATATTAAATCTGTTAACGAATATTTATAACCATACGATTCATAATAAGCATTATCACATGAAAATAAAATTGAATGATTATATAAATGAACAAATGAATATGATACTTGATAAGGTGGAAAGAGAAAAAAATGATCATGAAGAAAAACAAAAACAATTAAAATTATAGTTATGATATAGGCACGTTGACGTGTAATTAAATAATATTGATCAACTGCCCAAACTTTTAAATTACGTTCAATGCCTAATGCACAAAGAAATGAATAGGATAAATTTTCACTAATCATTGTTAAAAACCATGTTAACGAACAGACAAAATATGGATGTTGAATATAGAAATAGGCAATATGTAAAATATATTCGGCTGTTAATTTAATAATATCTGTTATTGATAGAGCAATAATAAAAATACCATAGGAAGTTTTCGAAAGAGATTTTTCATGATAAAATATGAAACATAAACAAAAATTAAAGAATATGCCTGTTATAGCTAATAGACCACCAAGAATAAAAAATAAAAGAATAACATTTTCGCTGACATTTAGATCTGTAGACGATGAATTCATCGACGATTTAATATTTGAGTTGATTCGTCTTAGACAAGAGGATTGTTTCGTAGGTGTGCGTAAGTATGTCGACTAAAAATAATAAATAAAAATCTTATATTATCATTCTTTTCTTTATTATTATTAATCCTTGGAATAATATACCGAGGGCATTCATTACGGTAATGAACATTCTCGAAGATATAGTCAAGAGTTATCCGTTTTCCTTTTACGGACAATTTTGTTTTAATGAGTTTCGAATAAAATAAAATGTCTCTCTCTCTCTCTCTCTCTCTCTCTCTTTTTTCTTCACATACTCGAACGCGTTTAATGGCATCGAGCTTAATTGAAGGTAGCCAAATATTTGATTGTTACTGTTTAACAGAAAGAAAAAACGATAATAAAATATGTACGTGCACTACATATCGATTAATTAAAATCATTCATTCTCTCCGTTTTCCATATGTTCTATCAAAGGAAAGATTAAAGTCCAATGTCATAAATCTTTTTTTTTCTCTTCTATTGAGAGAAGAAGCATATAATTTACGAATTTGTTTTTTTTTTGTTATACGCAAATACAAATGAGAGAATGAAGAAAGAAAAAAAATTAGATAAGAAAAAGTCCGTATCTTATAATAGAAAAAAAAGCACAGATTATTAATTTAACATGACAAGCACGAAAGAGCCTCGAGTAGTTTTCGGATGTATGACGATCGGTCCTCCGGGAACAACTTTTGCGCAAATAACTACTATCGATGAAGCCAAGAAAATGTTCGAAACTTTACGAACATACGGTTATACTGAACTCGATACAGCTCGTTTGTATAACAACGGTAAACAAGAAGGATTTACACGTGAAACTGGTGTACTCAATCAAGGTTTTACAATTGCGACGAAAGTCTATCCAATAGAAGCTGGCATGCATAAACCTGAACGATTACGTCAATTATTCGAAACAAGTCTCAATGAACTTGGACAAGAATCTGTGGAGATTTTTTATCTTCATGCACCTGATCGAAGTGTACCATTCGAAGAAACGCTTCGAGAAGTCAATCAATTATATGTCGAAGGCAAATTTAAAGTATTTGGTTTGAGTAATTATGCTGCTTGGGAAGTGGCACGTATTGCCGAAATTTGTATATCTCATCAATGGATTCGACCGAGAGTTTATCAAGGCATGTACAATGTTTTGACTCGTGCATTAGAAGAAGAACTTGTACCATGTTGTCGACATTATGATATTCAGATATTCGTATACAATCCACTTGCAGGAGGTATTCTTTCCGGTCGGTATAAATCATTGGAAGTTCCTGACGATGGTCGATTCTCTGATGGTATTAGTAATGCATGGGGAAAAGTCTATCGTGATCGATATTTTAATCGTGCTTATTTCGATGCAATTCAATATCTTACACCGATCATTGAAAAACATGGTCTAACAATGATTGAAACTGCATTTCGTTGGCTTGTTCATCATTCAAAATTGCGTCCATTTGATGGTGATGCAATTGTTATCGGTGCAAGTAGTGTCAAACAATTAGAATCAAATCTAAAAGATTTACAAAAAGATCCCTTACCAGACGAAGTAGTTCAAGCATTGAATCATGCCTGGGATATAACACGTGCTTGTGCTAAAACATATTGGCGATGAACTATTGTATAGTAATGAGAAAAAGAAGCATATGTTTGATAATCGTTTTTCAATAAAAGGCAGTGTGTTTTTTTTCTCTCTCGTTTAATAATAGATTACTGTCTGAGAGGAGAGGAGAGAAGAATGGGAACATTCATAATATTTTTTATTGCGATTTTCTTTCAAGTTTCATATCAGCTCAATAATGGATTGGGTTTAACACCTCAAATGGGCATGAGTTTCAACGAAAAAAGAATGACGTAAAAATTGAATAAGTTTTTTTTTCTTTTTCTAATCATAGGATGGGGTAGTATATATCCTTTCGGATGTAAACCCAATGAGACTTTGATTCAGTACACGGCAGATATAATGGTTGTAACTCAACTTGCTGCTGCTGGTTATCAATATGGTTGGTTTATTGATTGATTGATTTCATTTGTTTTGAATAATTTTTGAAACAGTCATTATAGATGACTGTTGGCAAGCTCGTCGAGTTGACGATGTTATTCAAGCTGATAGAAATGCTTTTCCGAGTGGTATGCGAGCTCTTGGTGATTATATTCACTCGAAAAATCTCAAATTTGGTCTTTCATCAGGTAGAATACTCGACTTATATATAATATCGATAGTTATTCTTTTCTATTGTATTCAGATGCTGGATATAAAACATGTAATAATCGACCTGGTTCATTACATTATGAAAAACAAGATGCAAACGCTTTTGCTTCTTGGGGTGTAGACTATTTGAAATATGAAAATTGTTTTGATGATGGAACAACACCCGAAGTTCGATTTCCACCAATGCGAGATGCATTGAATGCAACAGAAAGACCCATCTTTTTAGCCATACGTCGTAAATCTACAATATAACTGAGTAGACTATAATTATCTTTCCATGTAGAATGGGGTGCTGCAAATCCAACAGTTTGGGAACCAACTGTGGCAAACAGTTTTCGAACAACACAAGGTGGTTCAGTTCCTTGGTCAAGAGTCCTCTATAATATTGATATTGTAAGTTTTTCGATGTGTACCTCTTTCTACGTATACCATCATATGTGTATAGAATGATGGTTATGCAACTCGAGCTGGCTCTGGTGGTTGGAATGACCCTGATGCATTACAAATTGGAAATAATGTTTTGAATAAATCTGAAGAAATGTCACAATTTTCACTGTGGGCTATCAGTAAAGCACCACTTATAATCGGTTCTGATCTCAGTCAAATTAGTGAAGCTAGTCTTGAAATCCTAAAAAATGCTGAAGTAATCGCTGTTAATCAAGATTCACTTGGTGTTCAAGGAAAGAAAGTTGCTTTTCAAATTTCTCAAATATCGAATGCAATTAGTGATGTTATCATTGATAATATTTCCATACCAACTTTCGGCAGTGGAATAAAACGTTTTCAATGGATCTATAATGATACCGATGGATCAGTTCGATCCATTGTCAACAATCTATGTTTAACTATTGACGAATGTAGTACTATAAGTCGAGCTAACATCATTGTTAGTCCGTGTCGTATTAATGATCCACAAGCACAATGTCAAGGTAAAAATCAACAATGGACATATTTCACAGAAAATCAAACGTTCGTTTCTCAATTGGATGGTCAATGGTATTCTTTACGTTGAACAAAATAAAAATATTTTAATTATTTTTGTTCTAATTTACGTAGTTTGGATGCAGCTTATAATACTGGACCTAATGTCGATTCCTATCCATGTAGTCAAGGTGCAAACAATCAAATATGGCTTTGGAATTCTACTAAGCAAACATTTCAAAGCAAATACACAGGATATTATTTATCTGTTCGACCACAACTCGAAGTTTGGGCAGGTCCATTAACAAATGGTTCACAAGCTGTTGTTCTATTCAATCGTGGTAGTAATGGTAGTGAACCTATCACTGTTCAATGGAGTGATCTCGGTTTTGCATCTACTCAATCGGCTACTGTTCGAGACTTATGGGCTCATCAAGATCTGGGAACATTTACTAATAAATATACATCATCGAATATCGATTATCATTCTGTTATGATGTTAAAAATTACACCAATAAAAGAAAATAGTTAGTGCGGCTTTTTCTCTTGATAAACTCGAACCCAATCGACAATCATTTGTTGTGGCCATGTAACACTTGCATCGGGTGGACCTGGTGCATATTGTGTAATAGCAATGTTGAGACGCATAAAATAAGGAAATAGTCCACTTAATGCTGCAGGAGGCTCAATAGAATTAGGAACAGCAGTTGAATTCAGTTGAAAATGTACAAATTCATTGACACCGATGTTTAATTTCGTTGGTGTCCATCCAGCCCAATAAACTAAACTATGATTATGAAGTGACGAATTATCTGGTGGTTGCCAAAACTGTCCAATACCAGTATGAATACATGGATTCATCGAATATGATTGATTGTTGAAATGAAGTGTTCCATGAGCGAATTGGTCGGTATAATTCGGTTGTTGACTACCTCCCCACATTTCTAGGATATCAATTTCACCCGTAGTTGGCCATCGAAGACCATATTTACTATCGTGTCCTAATAACCACCAAGCCGGCCACAGACCTTTGCCGTATGGTAAACGAATCTTTGCTGCAAATACTCCATAGGTAAACTCTTGTAAATCTTCACTAGTTAAACACGATGAATTATATAATGGCGGTTCGTTAACAACTAATGTCAGTTGATTGTTTTGAACATAGGCATTGTAAATTGAATCAACATAATGTTGTAAACCTCCGTCCATCATATTGTAGAAAACCCAATTCTCTGGATTAGGTGAATAAGCTGGTTGTCCATTAATGGTTGCTTTTATAGGACCAACATTTTCGAATTCATCTTGCCAAACAATTTCATAATTATCACCTGGATTGAATGTAAAATTCGATGGATCCCAAGCAGTCACTTGCGAGAGCGAAAGAAGAAATAGACAATAAGCAATAGTATGAAACATGGGTTTTAAAAAAATATTAGAATCAATTTTTGTTGTTCTATTGCTTTTATATACCCAAGATCAATAAAATAATTAAGAAAGGATTAGTAAAGCGTAATGGGATATGACGTGTAGTGACATCTATAGAAGGAATTATGAATTATAGGATTAATTTTATTGAAATTTAATCAAATAGTTATTTCCGAAATGAAATTTGTCATTTTGTCGAAATTAAAATGTTAGAATACTATACTATCAATAATTAAGGTCATATGATACATGGCACTGTATATAATATACATATTATCTTACATTCTATAAATAAACAAGTATACTATAATAGAAATACGTAATATGCCAATAAAGCCGAAATTGTACGTACATTCAGCTCATATTTACAATCGTACATCTCATACGATCAATTTAAAAATATTCTACTGTGGAGAAAATCAACATCATGAACAGCAAATGATACGTATGAATAAAGTCGAAAGCAATGGTGGTCATTATTTTGCTGAAACACGTGCTTATGCTGCAGCACATCTCATTGTTGACAAACATATTTATAAAATTCAAGCCGAATTCGATGATGGAAAAACATTAGAAATCAAATGGCCCTATTCAAATTTAGAACAAATACATGAAAAAGAATGGCAATTCGATGTCGAAGAAGATCAAATTAAATCGATTAATCCAAGAGAATAATTTAATTTTGTGTGAACTAATCTCAGTTAAAATAAAGTTAATATATTCATTCTTATAGTTTTTTGTTTGCTAATTTTGCCTCAGGTAGATAAAAAAGATTTAAGATGAATCATCCATTTGTTTTTGTTTTCATCAAATTGACAAGAACGAATATAGAAAGTAAATGAAGGTTTAATGAGTTGTTCTTCTTCATCAAAAGCCGAATAAGGTGATACATCGTAACTATCGTAATCACTAATTTCAATAACAAAAAGAACATTTCCAAATTGTTCAGCTTTAGCTTGATTTCGACTAGTTGATGTAAATGCAGGAAAGAGAAATTCTTCGTTTGTTTTTGTACATTTCGATCGATAATGTTCAATTAATTCTTCCGATAGATAAGCTCCTCGATAGACATTGAATGTTTTATTTCTTTCATTTCCACTTGGCTTAAAAAGTAGACAAGCAAATGGACCAAATGTATCGATTTTACTTTGCCAAATATGTTGTTGTTGTTGATCATTGATAATACGCATCCATTCATTCATTTTGAGATAGAGAAATGATTGCATACAATAGAGTCGTGCACAACATTGCCATACTTCTTCTCGTGTTCCATTTTCAACACAATGTAATTGTTGTGCTAACCATTCACCTTCTTTTTGTCGACCTGTTTTCTTTCCTTCGGTAATTAAACCTTCAACAGCTTTTTGAACTAGAAATTTTCGTTCGGCATCATCATTTAAATGAAGTTGATTTAAATTGAAATGATCTCGAACAGCTTTAACAAAATTATTCGAATCGAGATCTGCAAATGGTGCTGCTGGTACAATTGGATTTGGTAGAAATCTTTCTTCTCTCAATTTAACTTGTTCATTATCATCGACAACACGTTTTATTGCTCGTTGTTTATTTGAATTATTATTTGATATTTGTATAAAATGTTCGAAATCAATATGATAATTATCAAGTACAACTATTGTTTCTTTTCGTTTGTAACTTTCTTCAATAATTTCAGTTTCAATATCTGAATAATTACACCATATATTGTCGCCTGATTTCCATAACCATTTTACATGAGATTCTCGACGAGTTGAAGTAGCCAGTTTTGTTTTTTTAATCGACCAATGAATAGAATTCATTCGTCTTCAACTTCAAGAATTTAAACAAAACGTCACAAACAACTTGTTGCTTAACTACGTCCTCCAATATTTATAATTACAATTTTCACGTATCTTTCCGTACTCGGGATTCAAAGAAACACTTTTTTTTTGCAATTCTGTCTTACATATCTCGGTTATTATTGTTGTTTCGTACCTTATGATAAAATGTTATCACGACCTTCATTTTATCTATAATAAACAATAAGAAAAGAATTTGAATATAAAAAAAAGAGGGGTATAGCTACTTGCTCGCATTAATAAGGATGAGTGGCTTCAGCAATTATCTTTTTCCGACAGTTTTGATTCTTCTGCAAGTACTTTTTGCATTTTTATTTGGTTTCTATGGTGAATATGAATATTTTCCTGTTTCAAATGTCACTGATTTTGAAAATCCACCGCGTGGTATTGTCGAATTTTATTATCCAATGTTTACTGACATTCATGTCATGATGTTTATTGGTTTTGGATTTCTCATGACTTTCTTAAGTCACTATTCGTATTCAGCTATTGGATTTAATTTCATTCTATGTGCTTTTACAGTTGAATGGGCATTGATTATGCGTGGATTTCTATTCGATTGGGATGCATCGAGAGCAAAATTTATTGTCGATGTTAAAAGTTTATCGACAGCAGATTTTGTTTCTGCAAGTATACTTATTTCAATGGGAGCAGTCTTAGGACAAGTCAGTCCCCTTCAATTGATCATAATGGCACTTCTTGAAGTTCCGATGCAAGTTCTAAACGAATGGATTGGCACATATTACTTTTGTGCATATGATGCAGGCGAATCAATGTTTGTCCACGTATTTGGTAAGATAAATGAAAAAAAGTTTGAGAACTCATGGAAAGTTATTTTTTCGTAGGAGCATATTTTGGTTTAGCTGTTGCATTTGTACTGTTTCGTTCGAATGTAAATGATTCTCCATTGGAAAAATCACGTTATACATCGGATTTATTTTCAATTATTGGTACAATGTTTTTATTTTGTTTTTGGCCTTCATTTAATGGTGGTACGGCCAGTGGTATTGAACGACTTCATGCAGTTACGAATACGTATATATCGATATGTGCATCGGTTATTGGTGCTTTTTTTATGTCGACAATTGTTCGAAAAGGTAAATTAGATATGATACACATTCAAAATTCGACATTAGCTGGTGGAGTGGCTGTGGGTACGGTTGCTACATGCAATATTGGTCTTCATGGTGCGATTATAATTGGTACTCTGGCTGGAATGGTGTCTGTGTTAGGTTTTCATTATGCTTTACCGAAATTACAATATGTACACATTCATGATACATGTGGTGTTCATAATTTACATGGTATACCTGGTTTAATGGCTGCTTTTGCTGGAATTGTTATTGTTTTCTGTGGAAATCAATCAGGTTATTTAAATCATTTGACAGATGTTTGTCTTAGTGGTGGAAAACAACGAGTCAATAATATGCAAGCAGCATATCAAGCAGCAGCACTTGGATTAACATTATGCATTGCTATTCTTAGTGGATTATTTACAGGTTTCGTATTACGATTACCAATGTTTGTACAACAATATGAAAATTTTGAAGATGGACCCAATTGGCATCTACCTGATTTCGAAGAACCTCCTCTTCCTACTACGCCTATTAACACTACTACGGATACCAATACTAATCCTGGAAATGTAAATCCAAATTTAGATCGACGATTCAGTATAATACCTATTGCTAGTATGAATAAAAATCTACAACGACGATTTAGTGTCTTTCCAGTGGGAAATGCAGCGAATTAACTAATATTTTTCTTTTCTTTTTTTGTTTTTATTTTCTGAATAAAATTAAATCACATATCATATAAAAATAAATTCAGTCGCACGTTTATTTTCAGTGTAATACTTCAATCATATGATGTTAATTATATATGTCTATAGTTTAATCAGCTGACACCTTCATTTATGTTTGTTGTTTGAAATGTCGCATGACTTCCCCCTACTAATTAATTATATTGACTGATTCAAGAAGGAATTTCATTTCATATTTTAATGTCTCTACCGTATATAAGTCAACAAATAACTATCTATGGTGGCGCAATTACTCTATTCTTAGGAATAATCGGCAATTGTTTAAATATCGTCATATTTACAAGTGTTCGAACCTATCGTCAAAATTCATGCGTACTTTATTTTCTTAATTCATCAATATTCAATTTTATCTATATATCAATTAATTTATCTACTCGAATCTTATCGATTGGCTTTGGTATTGATCCAACTCGTACATCATTGATTTGGTGTAAAATTCGATCATTTTGTATTCCAACATTCGCTCAAATCATAGTGTACAGTACTTGTCTAGCAACAATAAGTCAATTCATGTTGACATCTCGAAGTGCACGCATTCGTCGATTGGTTACGACTAAATCTACATATAAAATTATATTCATTTTGAATTTACACTTTTCATGATTTTTTGTTACCCTACGGAATCTTGAGCACACAATTATTAATCGAAAGTTTACTCTGAACAATATTGCCATTATGGACATATGTATTTTATGGAGTAAGTCAAAATAGAAATTAAATCATCTGATTTATTCTCTTCTCGTTTATTTTAGTCAAGTTGTTATGTGTTTCTTTTATCATCAAAACGTTTTCGTATAACAATCAAACAGTGAATTTTCAATTCAACCAGAAGTGTTCATATATGTTCTCAATGCTCTATCGTAATTTCTTTTTGCTCTCACTTCGCAGTAAAAGAGCATTAAAACTAAGGTATGTGTATTATCAAGGACAAAAATGTTTTGCAATAGGAATAAAAGCGACCAATTATATCGGAGATTAGTCAAGTTTTACTCGTGTATTTCGAGTAATAAAATATAAGAATCTATATAATTCATGAGGATATCTATCTGAAACTCGAAGTAATTATTCATTTTATTTCATATTTCAATAGAAATTATGCTGTCTATAATCTATGTTCTGAGGATTGATTGAAACCATTGTACTGCAATTTAGTTCCAAATAATCAAGAAATATTTTCGTTTATATTCAATTGATCTTATCGCTAATTACGATGCAAAAGTGAATTCAGTATGAGAAGCGAATATATGTGTTTTAACGAATTTCATCAAGTGAAAACTATTCTATGCTATTTGGCAAATAATGTACATTAATCCGTATACTTTTAACGTATTCATCATCAAAATTGAAAATAGTCGTGCTACTTCTAGTTTATCTTCTGAATGCATTTCCACCATAATCAACAACTTTTCTGAATATTTACGAAATTCAATGCGCACATTCATACATAACAAGAAAGCCATAGCATCAAATCAGAGATTTATAAATACAAAAACCTTCAAAAAGTAATATCAAAAAAAGATAACAAATCTTCTATCTTCATTTCTTCAAACAAATAAAATGAGAATTATCACAACCACATAAAACTCCAGGTATACGACAAAGTATCCATTAAATTTAAAACGTAGTTTTCAAAGCTAAATGTAATTGTTCACGCTGCATCTTAAAAATTTTCCTTAAATCTTCACGCATTTCGCAATCACTATTTACTAACGATATCGGTTCCTGTTTATCATATAACAAAAACTC
>ERZ778027.4107-NODE-4107-length-13060-cov-4.205998_pt1 | contig 13060 bp, 10 predicted proteins | sample MGYA00375757_ERZ778027 | MGnify/ENA primary metagenome ERZ778027 (study PRJEB29350, sample SAMN05389817) | bioreactor metagenome | isolation source: Ammonium sulfate bioreactor | place: South Africa: University of Cape Town | collected 2014-02-18 ... | reverse complement strand
CGTGGGCACCCAGATCAGGGAAGGCATGAACAAAAGATCCGGATTCCGGTCGATGACCAGCACATCGGCTTCTTTCCCTAATTTTCTTTTTATTTGTATGGAGGCCGTAAATCCCGCAAAATTGCCTCCGATGACGATGACTTTCATAAAAAATAATTTAACCTTCTTTGACTAATATCTCGGGCTTGAATACGATCCGTGCCTTGACGGAATTCGAGATCAGACAGGCGGCTTCGGATTTCTCCAGCACTTTGAGCGCTTTATCCCTAAAAACCTCGCTTTTTATTTGCAGTCTGGGAGAAAGTTGGATCTCGCTGATCAGGTATTTACCATCGACCTTTTCCAATTTGCCTAACGCCCTGCTTTCAAATCGGATAAATTCAAGCCCCGAGTTCTCGGCCACCGCCAGGAACGTCGTCATGAGGCAGCTGTCCACGGCAGCCACCAGCAAATGCTCGGGAGACCATATCCCCGCCACCCCCTTGGGGAATTCCGGCGGTGTGGCCACCTCGATAGATTCATTCAGTACTGGGGAACTGATCAGACCCTTACGGCCTTCCTCCCATTCCAGGGCTACTTCGTAATATTGTTGATTATCCATCTTACTTTGATTTTCATAACAAAGATGGTCACAATTACGCGCCCAAAACGTGACATTAGTCACGAGAGTAGCTGAGCGGGCTCAGCTTATTCAACTCCTTTAATATCAAGGTGAAGTATTTCCACAAAATTTTTGTCCAGACGGATCTGTCCTTTATCCGCGAGCTTCTTGAGCAGCCGGGAGATAACCTCGCGGGATGAGTTCAGGTCGGCAGCGATCTCAGTGATAGACACCGGCAGTCGACGGGTCTTCAATGTATCCTGTTGTTTCTGCAGGTAGAAAAGCAGCCTCTCATCCATATGTCGAAAGGCGATATGATCGATCGTGATCAGCAATTCCTCAAACCGGCTCCGGTAAGACTCCAGCACAAAATGATACCAGGTCTTATATTCAGTCATCCACTTGTCCATGTACTCAAGGGGGATACTGATAACCTCTGTATCCGAGACGGCGCGCGCCATGATCTGACTGGTCTCCTGCTTGGTGGCGCATATCAATGATAAAGCACAAGCCTGGCCGGGCTGCAGGTAGTACATGAAGAACTCGTCCCCCTCCTCATCCTCCCGGTAGACCTTCACTAGCCCCTTGGTGATAATCAGCGTACTCCGGAAATTTTGTCCGGTCTTCATAAGCAGCTGGCCGGCAGGTATCTCACGGATGACGGCCTTATCGGCCAGATTGGTCACAAGGTCTCGCTCAAAGGAAGGAAATAGTTCGTTCAGTTGCTGCTCGTCGATCATGGTGGTGTGCTTAGATAGAACAAATGTAACAACTGTTGCTATTCGAAAATGACCCGACGTGACATTTGTCACGAATCGAATTCCGGAAGGTTATGACTTTTGTCTAAAATTCAAAAGAATATGGCAAACTTTCTTAAGAACCTGTTTGGAAAACAGGAAGACCTCAGGACGATACACCTCAACGGGGCCATCGTCGTAGACGTACGTACACCGGAAGAATTCAGGGCAGGCCACATCGAAGGAGCCTTGAACATCCCGCTCGATCGGCTCAAAGCCAGCATTGGAGATCTCAAAAAACAGGGAAAACCCATCATCACCTGCTGCCTCAGCGGTGCCAGGAGCGGAATGGCGTTGAATCTCCTGTCCCAGGCCGGTCTTGAGGTATTCAATGGCGGGTCCTGGCAGGCATTGGAACGTACGATTTGCTAAACGAATAAGCTCAAACATTAAAGAGATGAAGCATCTACTCTATGGCTGGAACGTAATGAGGGTCCTCCGCCTGGTAATGGGAGGGATTGCAATATGGCAATCTATTGCATTGCGTGAATGGCTGCGCTATCCCGCCCGGCAAAAGGCATTCACCGCCGGAAAAGGAAGGCCCCCGGACCATAAATGAATCCTCATCAGTCGTGACCAAAGTCACGGTTATCACCATCAATTGAAAATAGCTTTGCTGAAAAATTGGGAATAATGACATCAATATTTTGGAAAAGAGTAGTGTATCCGATAATAATACTGGCAACAGCCCTTTCCCGCGTCTCCGCCCAGAACGTCCCCGTGAGGCTGACAGCCGATGAGGCCATTGCTGCAGTATTATTCAACAACCACAGCCTGAAGATAGCGTCATTGGATGAAAAGGCAGCGGATGCACGGTATAAACAGACGGAAGCAATCTATCTGCCCCAGGCAAGCATATCCTATTCGGCCATGTCTACTAATAATCCCCTGAATGCTTTTGGTTTCACGCTGCAGCAGAAGTCCATCGGGGCGGCGGATTTCGACCCTGCCCGGCTGAACCATCCTAACGCAACACCAGACTTCATGACATCGTTCGACATTCAGCAACCCCTGCTCAATATGGACCTGGTGTATCAACGCAAAGGCGCGTACATGGAAAAAGAAGTCTATCGCCTGAAAGGACAACGGACCAGGGAAGAGATCGTATTCCAGGCGCGTACGGCATATATACAGCTGCAACTGGCCTACAAAACACAAAAGGTCATGGAGGATGCGCTGGGAACAGCGCTGGCCCTATACCGGTATACCAATGATCGGGTGGACCAGGGAATGCTTGGCAAAGCCGATGCATTGAACATCCGGGTACAGGTGAAGACTACAGAGAGCCGGCTTGCGGAAGCAAGATCCCAGCTCAGGAATGCCTCGGACTATCTTGGGTTCTTGATGGGCCGGACGCCGGGACCCGTCTATGCCGTAGACAGCATCGGCACAGGGATTATGACAGACACGACTTCGAACATTACACTATCCGAAGACCGTGCTGACCTCTCCGCCCTCCGGAAGGCCATCGAGGCATCTGACCTGATGATCCGTTCGTCCAAAATGAGCGCGTTGCCCCGGCTAAATGCATTCGGATCGTATCAGCTCAACGATAGCAGGATGCTTGGCTTCGGCGCAGGAGGATATCTGGCCGGCCTTCGCCTGTCCTGGGATATATTCAAAGGCAACAGCATCCGGAACAAAAATGCGACACTGGCCCTGGAAAAGAACAAGCTGTCGGAGCAATATAATTTATACAAAGAGCAAAGCCAGGTAGAGCTGAATGCAACCCTCCGAAAGCTGGAGGACGCCGGATTCCGGATCAGCCAGCAGCAGGCCGCCGTTGCCAGCGCCGCCGAATCGTACCGCATCCTGCATGACAGGTATGAACAAGGGCTGTCCGGGAGCACGGATGTGCTGCTGTCGCAGACACAGCTATCACAGCAGCAGCTGGCACTTGCCCAGGCCGTGTTCGACCGGGACGTAACCAAGGCCTATATCGACTACTTAACCTCTTCTTCAGGAAAATAAATTCGAACAAATGAAACATAAAAATATTCTCTTCCCAACTGTCCTCATAGCAGGCATTCTTTCACTCGCAGGCTGTTCAGGCGCCAGTAACCCTGGCCGGGGGGAAGAAAAAAAAGAAACCCCTGTCAATGTCGTCACCGCCAAACCATCTCAGGTCCATTCCGACGGCACCATCGCCAGCGGACAGGTCGAAGCCGTAAATTCCGCGTCGATCAGCACCCGGCTGATGGGTACGATCACGAAGGTCCATGTGAAGGTAGGCGACAAGGTGAGGCAGGGACAGCTGCTGGTTACTATCAGCAGTGATGACATCGCCGCCAAAAAGGCGCAGGCGGATGCCCTGATAACGGGCGCCCAGGCAGACCTCGACAACGCCCGAAAAGACTATGACCGGTACAACGCCCTCTACAACAAACAGAGCGCAACGGCCAGCGAGCTGGACAATGCTACCCTTCGCCTCCGGGCAGCCGGTTCGAGGCTGGAAGGCGCACAGCAAATGCGCCGGGAAGTGGATGCTTCCTCCGCCTATGCACGGCTGATGGCCCCTTTCACAGGCGTTGTAACACAAAAGCTGGCAGACGAAGGGAGCCTGGCTGCTCCCGGAATGCCGATCCTGACGGTGGAACAAAACAACGTGCTGCAGGTAAATGCAACGGTGGCAGAGTCCGATATCAGCCGGATCAGGACGGGAGATAAAGCGGAGCTCGAAGTGAGATCAGGCGACCTAAGGACCACCGGCACGGTGACACAGATCAGCGTTTCCTCATTGGGCGGGCAATATCAGATAAAAATAGGCCTGCCGCAGGACATCCAAAAAAACTTGTATGCAGGCATGTATGTCAACGTTTTCATACTCGAAAAAACACCGCTGCCCCCGCAAAAAGGATCTCCATTGCAAAACATAGCTGTTTTCGTTCCTGTATCCGCCCTGGTGGAGAGGGATCAGCTCACGGGTATTTACACCGTCAGTAATATGCATACGGCCCTCCTGCGCTGGATCAGAACAGGCAAAAAAGTAGGCGATCAGGTAGAGGTCCTTTCGGGACTCAATGCGGATGAACCCTTTATCGCCAGCGCCTCTGGCAAATTGTACAATGGTATCCCTGTAATAGAAAAATAGAACCTCATTATAAAAAAAAGAATATGCAAGAAGGCATAGCCGGAAAAATAGCAAAGGCGTTCGTTCAGTCGAAATTGACGATCCTGCTCATGATCGCCTTTCTACTCATCGGTGGATACAGCACCCTGCTGATACCACGGGAAGAAGAGCCCCAGATACAGGTGCCGATCGCCGATATATTCGTCGGCTACCCGGGTGCGGCGCCGGAAGAGGTGGAGAGCCGGGTGAGCGAACCCCTTGAAAAAATGATCTCCAATATCAAAGGTGTGGAATATGTCTACTCTACTTCCATGAAAGGGCAGTCCATGCTGATCGTCCAGTTCTATGTAGGAGAAGATGTGGAAAGGAGTATGGTGAAGCTGTATGACGAATTGATGAAAAATATGGACAGGATGCCGCAGGGCGTGACCATACCGATGATAAAGACCCGCAGCATCGACGATGTCCCCGCTTTGAGCCTCACTTTGTGGAGCGATAAGGAGAGCGACTACAGTCTCAGACAATTATCCGAGGTCGTTACCAACGAGATAAAGAAAGTTCCCGACGTGGCAGATGTAAACATCATCGGCGGCCGCGGCCGGCAGGTAAGGGTGTTGCTCGACAAGGACAAGCTGGCTGAATATCACCTCGACTTCGCCGGTATCGCAAGACAGATCCCCGGCGGGAATGCACAGGCAGAAGCCGGCTCGCTCCTGAAACAGGATACCGCCTTTCTGGTAAATGCAGGCGATTTCCTGAAAGACGCGGGAGAGATCGCCAACCTGGTGGTGGGAGTGAACAAACAACAGCCCATTTATCTCCGGCAGGTCGCAAGGGTGATCGACGGTCCCGCAACTCCCTCGCAATACGTCTTCTTTGGCTATGGCAAGTCCGATACCCTTCAAAATACTTTTCATTCCCTCTACCCGGCAGTGACGCTCGCAGTGGCCAAACGGAAAGGCGCCGACGCCATGCACCTGTCGGAAGAAATAGTAAGGAAGACGGACTACCTGAAAAAGCAATTGATCCCTTCCGACGTAAAGATGACGGTGACCCGTAATTATGGGGAAACAGCCTCCGAAAAAGTATCGGAGCTACTGTTCCATCTGTTCATAGCCATCGTTGCTGTCACGGCCTTCGTCATGCTGGCCATGGGATGGCGGGGCGTCTGGTGGTTTTCCTGTCGGTACCGGTGACTTTTGCACTGACCCTCTTCAGCTATTACCTGTTGCATTATACGCTTAACAGGATCACGCTCTTTGCACTTGTGTTTATTACCGGGATAGTGGTAGACGACTCCATCATCATCGCCGAAAACATGCACCGGCATTTTAAGCTGAAGCAGCTGCCTCCGCTGCAGGCAGCCATCTACGCCATCAACGAGGTCGGCAACCCAACGATCCTTGCCACCTTTACCGTCATTGCCGCCGTATTACCCATGGCGTTCGTTTCCGGGCTCATGGGACCCTATATGAGCCCCATGCCCATCGGTGCATCTATAGCCATGCTCCTTTCGCTGGTCGTCGCCCTTACACTGACACCCTACCTGGGATACCTGTTCCTGCGGGAAAAAGAAAAAAAGCATGGGGAGAGTAAGAAGGCTGTCGTGCCGGAAGAAACACGCATTTTCAAGGTCTACCGCTCCTTCATGCAGCCCTTGCTGGACAAAAAGTGGAAACGATACGCCTTTATCATCGGCATCGCCCTGCTGCTGCTCGCATCCATGAGCATGTTCTATACCAGGGCCGTGGCCGTGAAGATGCTGCCGTTCGACAATAAGAATGAACTCCAGGTAGTGGTCGATATGCCCGAAGGGACCACCCTGGAGAAGACGGCGGCCGTCACCCGTGATATAGCCACCTATGTTTCCGGTCAGCCGCTGGTAGTGAACTGCCAGGGTTACATCGGCACCTCCGGCCCCATCAGCTTCAACGGTCTCGTAAGACATTATGACCTCAGAAGAGGCGATAATGTGGCCGACATACAAGTCAACCTCGTGGGCAAAGGGGAAAGAAGCAAGCAAAGTCATCAGATAGCCAAGGAAATGAGGCCGGGTATCCAGGCCATCGCCGCTAAATACAATGCCAATGTCAAGGTAGTGGAAGTCCCCCCCGGTCCGCCAGTGCTATCGACGCTGGTGGCCGAGATCTACGGACCGGATTACAAACAACAGATTGCTGTCGCCCGCCAGGTAAAGGATCTGGTCAGCAAGACCGCCGACGTGGTGGATGTGGACTGGATGGTGGAAGACGACCAACCCACATTCCAATTCGCAGTAGACAGGGAAAAAGCCATGCGATATGGCGTAGCACCTGCCCAGGTGGTCGCTGCCATCCGGGGCGCCCTGTCAGGTATGCCTGCCGGAACACTCCATGTGCCGGCATCCTTCAGCCCGGTAGCTATCGAGCTGCAGCTGGCCGATGCAGACAAAGCATCCATTAACGATATCGCCAACCTGACGGTGACGGGTCAGCAGGGAAATTCCGTTCGAGTAGGTGACATCGCCGCCATCACCAGGGGCATTGCACCCAAGTCCATCTACCGGAAGAACCAGAAAAGAGTGGTCTATGTGCTGGCAGATATGGCCGGACGGCTGGAAAGCCCTTCCTATGCCATGATGTCTATTTCCGATAGTCTAAGATCTATCCACCTTCCCGCAGGATATAGCCTTAAGGAAGAATATACACACCAGCCGGAATACGAGGACAACTTCTCATTGAAATGGGATGGGGAATGGCAGATAACCTATGAAGTATTCCGGGATCTTGGCATCGCGTTCCTCGTTGTGCTTATCATTATCTATATGCTCATCGTCGGCTGGTTCCAGAATTTTGTCGTACCGCTGGTAATGCTGGCCGCGATACCACTGTCCCTCGTAGGGATTATTTTGGGTCACTGGCTGCTTGGGGCCTTCTTCACCGCCACATCCATGATCGGGTTCATCGCGCTGGCCGGCGTAATGGTCCGGAACAGTGTCCTGCTCATCGACTTCATCGATATACGACTAAAAGAAGGCGTGTCATTGAACCAGTCCATCATCGAGGCCGGGGCAGTGCGCACGACCCCTATCCTGCTGACGGCCGGCGCCGTCGTGCTGGGCGCTGTAATCATTCTCTTCGACCCCATCTTCCAGGGACTGGCCATCGCATTGATGGGCGGGACCATAACCTCCACCTTCCTCACGTTGCTGGTAGTACCACTACTATATCATAAGATGCTGAAGAAAAAATATGCCGGCAAAAAATAAATACATGAATATGAAACTACTGATCATAATGGGTTTCCCTTGCGGGCATTCGTGCTCGCCGTTGAAAAACAAGTCAGTTAACAAATAAAAACTAAAAAAATGAAAGAAAGAATTATCAGAGCCGTGGCTGGCAGCCTTGTTCTGACAAGCCTGATCCTTGCCATATATGTCAGCGAAAAATGGCTGTGGCTCACAGGATTTGTAGGGCTGAACCTCCTGCAGTCGTCCTTCACTCGGTTCTGTCCGCTGGAAAAGATCCTGGAACGGATTGGCGTGGATAAAAAATAATGATTGCCATCGACGGCGGTCCTCTGTCTGAAAGCAGTATCGTTGAGCTGTATCTAAAAGGTTTACAGGAACACCTGTCAGAAGAGGATAAAGACGAACTGTCATATGCTTCCGGCGCTGGCCACATGCAGCTAGCTGAGTTAAAACGTGGTTATCCCAATTGCCCCAACTCTCTGGTATCGCTCTTGAGCCGGATCAATGGAACCTATTGGCAGAAGTACGGCGATCACGAAATTTCCTAATATCCGCCAATGGTTATGTTTTTCCGACTGCATGAATAATGGTGGGACATCGCACCTACTGACATAGGGTTGTCACTACCCCCCTCCATCTTTGTCATAACAAACCAATAAAAAGCATTATGACAACACAGGAAACAGCAGCCCGCTATTACGAATTAGCCTCCCAACGTGAATTTGTCCAGATCCAGGACACCCTCTATGACGAGAACGTCGTTTGCCAGGAATCCGACAAGGCGGCGTCGATGGGAATACCCGTCCTTACGAACGGCCAGGAAGCTGTCAAGGCAAAAGGCATCGCCCGCCGGGCTACGATCGAGGCCATACACAGCTATACCTGCAGCGAGCCGCTTGTCGCAGGCGAATTTTTCAGTGTCGTCCTGAAACAGGAAGTCACGTTCAAAGGCAGGCCACGTATCGAGCTCGAAGAGGTGGCGGTATTCCACGTACAGAATGGCAAGATCGTCAAAGAACAGTTCTTTTATTGATTATTGCAACTTCAGGATCTTCACCATCGCCTTCACTTCATTTTTGTGGCTCAGGGCTTTCAGGATATACGATCCTTTTGGTAATCCCGACAAGTCGATCCTGTCCCCATTATGAATAGCAGGGTTGAGCTGTACCCGCTGGCCTTCCATATTGAATACCTCCACCGTCAATACAGGTGCGCCAACCGTCAGCCCGTCAAAACTGACCGTGATATAATTCCATACCGGGTTCGGCGCGAACTGCACAAAATTGTCGGGTCCGCTGACATTGCCGACAGCCGTCACCAGGAAGGATCGTATATCCGAAAAGGCGCTCGGGCAGCCATCCTGGATGATGACAACGGAATAATTACCCGAGGCGGTGGGCTTGAAAACCTGGTCCGTGGCGCCTGCGATCGCAGTGACAGTATCCTGATACCACTGGTTGCCTACAGCAACAGAAGAGACCAGCTCATTGCTGGCATTAAGGGTAATGGTCGGCGTGGCGGGACGGGGACGGAAGGTCACGTTGAACACCCGGGAGGTGTCGGAAGCCACTCCCAGTACGGTAGTCGTCACGGTGTAGGCGCCATTAGAATTGACCAGCAGGGTATCAGCGACAGCCCCTGGAATGGGGATACTGTTCCGGTACCATCGATTACCGGTGTCGGCGGAAGAAGTCAGCAGCAAAGGGGAGCCTTGACAAAAAACCGTATCCCCCGCCGTGATGCCCGGAGTAGGTATAAAGGTGAACCCGGTGATCCAGCTGGTACCCAGGGGTGTCGTCACGAAGATGGTATCCGAGGTAGCGGAATCCAACACCGCGGTGATGCCGGCAGAGGATGCCACCGTAAAGTAAGATGCATCCTTTTGACCAAAGCGCACCGACGTTGCACCGGCTAAATTAAGTCCGGTGAGGGTAATAGTCGTGCCGGCCGCAGCGACGGCAGGTGAAACAACACTGATGATCGGCAGGTGGGTGTCATTATATACGAAGCCGGGTAGTGTCCCCGTGCCCCCGGGCATCGTGACGCTCACCAAACCCGTGGCGCCGGAATCCACGACAGCGATGATCGTATCCGACCCAACGATCCGGAAGGAGGCAGCGGGTACTCCTCCAAAGCTGACAGCCGTAACTTGGGTAAAGCCGGTACCCGTGATCGTTACATGGGTGGCATAGCTGCCGCTGTCGGGCGTGAATGAGAGGATGGCGGGCGCAGGCGGCAAGGGCTCACCGGTACGGTTGCGGAAGATAGAGATGGAATTGACTTCCTGGTTGGTGACGACGATATCCGGTTTCCCGTCTCCGTCCAGGTCCGCGGTCTGTATCTTCTTGGAGGACGGTAGCGCAGGGTAATCCATGCCGGCCGCAAGGCCCACCGCCCCCGGCGTGCTGGTATTCTTAAATAGGGAAAGCTTGCTTCCTGAAGATCGCCCCACCCCATCGATGGAACAATATGCGATATCAGGGAGCCCGTCTCCGTTCAGATCCGCCGGAACGTTCGATCCACCAATCCAATTGGTAGACTGACTTTGGAATTGGAGCCCTCCCAGGTTCCTGATAACTTCACCCGAGGTAATAATATCAGGATACCCATCCCCATCGAGATCGGCTATCGACGGGCTTGCCATATAGTTAGAACTATATTCACGCGAGGCATCCCCGTAGGTCATACTGTTCATATAAATGCCGTCAGCCCGGCTGGTATTTTTTAAAACGAGAACATAACCTCCTCTATTGGTGCCTATTGCGATCTCCGGCATTCCATCACCATTCAAATCCCCCAAAGCCATTCCCAACATCGTAATACTTGTGCCGGCACTATTAGAATTTAAGCCCTGGGGAAATTCTTCAAAAGAGATGCCCCCACTCGTTGTAGTATTTCTATAAATAGAAATATTGGCGTATGCGTTGTAACAGCTAATGCACACCGTTTGATCCGCACCAGCGACATCTGGCTTCCCGTCTCCATCCAGGTCACCTACGACCATAAAGTCATTTCTATAATAACCCTTGATGTTCACCCGGTGAAACTGCAGATTTCCTACCGCACCGATGTTCCTGAAAATAACGAGCCCCGTACCGACGCCACCCCCATTGACATCCTGCCCCATGCCCACCACGATATCCAACCTGCCATCGCCATCCATATCCGCCAGAGCAATACTCCTGGCGCCCTGTCTTCCTGTCGAAAGATCTATCCGGGGGGCAAGGGACAATTGAGCGGGCTTGCTCGTGTTGCGGTATATCGACACCGAACTGGACTGAAAATTGACCACTACCAGGTCCGGCTTGCCATCCCCGTCGACATCACCGACAGCTGCATCGGTGGGCTTGATACCGGTGGCAAACTCACGGTGACCTGCAAATGATGTCGGATTGAAGGCGCTTGTGTCCACCGGGAATGTGACATTGAAGGGAATATTACTGTACCCCGTGAGCCCTATGGTGGGAGAGGTCACTGTCAGCGGACCATACCCCGCTCCCGAAGGAACTGCCACTTTCAACATTCCGGGGTTGGCGGACAGGATCGTTGCCTTGACACCGCCGATATAAACAACATCGTTATTATCGAAATTCGACCCCCAAATGGACACGACAGTGCCCACTGGCCCCGATAAGGGGAAATAGGAGGAGATGAGAGGTCTGAGAGTAAAGATGAATGGAGGACCCTGGTTGATATTGGAACCTGCAGGATTGGTCACAGCCACAAAGCCGGTAGCGCCCGTATCGACAATGGCGGTGTTCGTATCCGGCGATACCACCGTAAAAGATCGCACCGGCACACCTCCCAGCGTGACGGAACTGATCCGCGTGAACTCTTTCCCGGTGATGGTCACCGTCATCCCCGGCCCCGCTATACCAGGTGATATGGCGCTCACTTCCGGATTCTTATAAAAAATAAAGCCGGGTATAGAATCCGTACCCCACCGGGTATATACTACGATACTGCCGGAAGCCCCCAGGTAATTCAAGGTCAGGGTAATGGTATTCGGCGAAACTATCGTAAAGGACCCGCTATAATCCACTCCTCCGACGGTGACCCCGGTGGCATCCGCGAAATTGGCGCCTGTGATCGTAAGCTTTACCCCATGAAAGCCGGACGAAGGACTAAAGGATTGGATGACAGGAGGAGGATAATACGTAAACCCTGCCACGGATGCCTGGCCGAACGGCGTGGTCACCGTAACGCTGCCGGATGCCCCCTGTCCAACGACGGCGGAGAGCGTGGAGTCCCCAAGAACAGTAAAAGAGCTCGCGGCCACCCCGCCAAAACTGACCGCTGTAGCGCCGGTTAAATGGGCGCCGAATATTTTTACCACTTGCCCCGGGCCCGCATAGAGAGGAGAAAAGGCATTGACCTCCGGTATGGGTATATAGGCGAACCCGGGCAACGACGCTGTACCATAAGGAGTCGTAATACTGACGCTACCCGAGATCCCGGCTCCGACTACGGCAATGACAGTATCTGGCGAAACAACGGTCATCGTATGAGCTTCCGTTCCTCCGAACTTGACATCATATGCCCCGGAGAAATTAGCTCCGACGAGCGTTACTGTATCTCCACTCTTTGCAGAGGCAGGGAAGAAGGAAGTGATCACCGGCGCACCGGCAAAGACAAATCCCGGCATTGATCCGCTACCTTTTGGGCCGGTCACGGCAACATCCCCGGACCTCCCCGTTCCGACCACCGCATCGATCCGCGTGTCAGAGACAACAGTGAAAGAGGCGGCAGGCGTGCCTCCGAAACTTACTTTGGTCACGCCCATTAGATTGACGCCGGTAATGGTGACTGTCGCCGCAGCGGCCGCCGTCATCGGATTGAATTGAATAATGCTGGGCTCCGTGAGCTTATTCCTGAAAACAGCTGCGGTATTTTTGGCTGTACCTATGGCCAGGTCAGGCCTGCCATCCCCATCCAGGTCGGCAATCACCGGACCGTAAGGGATTACCTCCGCATAACCGACAGGGTTTGAAAGAGATATCGTACCCGGCACGGAAGTATTTTGATAGACATTGATCCCATTGGGATTTACGAAGCCCGGGATCATCAGATCTGGTTTACCATCCCCGTTCAGGTCACCGACAGAGATATTACCGGCATTGCCCGAATAATAGTTTACGGGCGGGCCGAAGGACACAGTGCCAATACTGCAGGTGTTCCGAAAGACGGCAAAAGCATTCACCGACGCATTCAGGCTGTTGATATTATTATTGCCGATGACGAGATCCGGCTTGCCGTCTCCGTCCAGGTCGGCGATAGCGATACTATTGGGCTCGTCGGACCCTGATGTAGTAGCTATATCCACCTTCCCCGCAAAAGCAATAGTACCGGGATGCCCCGTGTTC
>ERZ778027.4102-NODE-4102-length-13090-cov-4.388799_pt1 | contig 13090 bp, 10 predicted proteins | sample MGYA00375757_ERZ778027 | MGnify/ENA primary metagenome ERZ778027 (study PRJEB29350, sample SAMN05389817) | bioreactor metagenome | isolation source: Ammonium sulfate bioreactor | place: South Africa: University of Cape Town | collected 2014-02-18 ... | reverse complement strand
CGAACGCGTCGATGCTGGTCCGCTTCGATCCCGACGCGCTCCCGTTCGCCCGCCTCGAAGAGGTCGTGCGGGAGGTCGAGGCATCGTCCGCGGGCGCGTCGCGTCCCCTCGCGACCCGGGTCGTCGAGGTCCCGGTCTGGTACGACGATCCGTTCACCGCCGAGGTCGGAGCGCGGTTCCGCGAGGGATATCACCAGGCGCCCCACCAAACCGATCTGGAGTACGCCGCGGAGCTCAACGGGCTCGACGGACCGGCCGAGTTCATCCGCCGACACCACGAGCAGCCGTGGATCGTCTCGATGGTGGGGTTCGTCGCCGGCCTCCCGTTCCTCTACCAACTCGTCGAACGCGACAGGCAACTGGTCGTGCCCAAATACCTCAGCCCGCGCACGGACACTCCGCGGTTGACGGTCGGCCACGGCGGATGCTTCGGTGCGATCTACTCCGTCCGCGGGGCCGGCGGCTACCAGATGTTCGGAGTGGTCGCCCCGCCGATCTACGACCCCGAGCAACGACTCCCGGACTTCCACGAGTCGTCCGTGCTCTTCCGCCCGGGCGACATCGTCTCCTTCCGTCCGATCGGTCGGGAGGAGCACGAGGACATCCAGCGCGAGGTCGAAGCCGGCAGCTACCGCTATCGCCAGGCGCCCGTGCTGTTCGACCCCGCCCTCGCGCTCGCCGACCCGGCGGGGTCCAACGAGAAGATCAAGGAGCAGCTCCGTGACGCTTGACGTGATCCAACCCGGCCTCGCGACCTCGATCCAGGACGAAGGAAGAGCCGGCCACTACAGCCTGGGCTTCCCCGAAGGGGGCGCCATGGATCGGGAGTCCGCCCGGTTGGGCAACGCGCTCGTCGGCAACCCCGCGGACTGCGCCGTCCTCGAGTGCACTTACGTGGGGCCCGTGCTCGTGGCCGCGACGGGGGCGACGATCGCCGTGACCGGCGCGCCCGCCGACGTCCGCGTCAACGGCGAGCTGCGCGAGCAATGGACCAGGATCGAGCTCGAGCCGGGCGACGAGCTCTCCTTCGGGATGATCCGCGGCGGCACCCGCTATTACGTCGCCGTCCGCGGCGGGATCGACGTGCCCCGAGCGCTCGGGAGTCGGTCGACGTACGCGATCGGCTCGATCGGCGGAGTCGGGGGCCGTGCGCTCCGTGCCGGCGATCGGCTGCCCGTCGGATCCCCGACGGCGCCCCTTCCGCGCGGATCGTCGATCCACGAGAGCGCTCGCCCTCTCTTCGCGAAGGAGCAGGAGATCCGGGTCATGCTCGGCCTCTATCACCACCTCCTCACCGCCGAGGGCGCCCGCCGCCTGGTGGAGGAGGAATGGATCCTCACCCCGACGGCCGACCGCATGGGGCTGCGCTACAACGGTCCGGGCGTGGGATGGCGCGATCGGCCCCAGCCGTTCGGAGCGGGCCACGACCCCTCGAACATCGTCGATGCCGGCTACGCGGTCGGATCCATCCAGATCCCGGGAGGCACGCAACCGATCGTCCTCCATCGCGATGCCGTCTCGGGCGGAGGCTACGCGACCGTCGGAACGGTGATCACCGCCGACATGGACGTCCTGGCGCGCGCGGCGCCGGGCACGTTGACGCGGTTCCTTCCCGTCACGATGGAGCAGGCGCTCGGCGAGCGACGCGCGCGGCGTGACCGGCTGCGGGAGGTCGTCCGCTCGCTGATGGACTGACCGCGGGCGCCGGGGCGGGCGTCAGCGGGGCGCGATGAGAGCAGGACCGCCGCGCACGACGAGGCGCGGGGCGACGAGCCGGTGTCGCGGGTCGGTGAGGTCGTCGTCGGCGCGCACCCGGCCGCCGTGGGCGCCGGTGAGCAGTTCGAGCACGCCCGCGGCGACGGCGTCGAGCGGCTGCTCCACGCTCGAGTAGCCGAGCGAGGCGGCCACGGGGGTGTTGTCGTAGCCGATCACGGGGATGCGGCTCCCGACGACGGTCAGCGCGCCGAGAGCGAGCGAGTCGGAGGTGCAGACGACCGCGTCGATGCCGTCCGGCCCGGCGGTGGCCTGCAGCCGGCGCATGGCGTCGGCGCCGAACGTGACGCCGTCTTCCGCGACCGCCTGCAGCGCCGGGAGGTCCGACTCGGGAACCGCACCCGCGGCGCGCATGGCCTCGAGCCATCCTTCGCGCCGATCGTCGCCCGTGCCGGACCCGCTGGGCCAGCCGAGGAAGGCGATCCGGCGGGCGCCCTGGGCGAGCAGATGGGCCGTCGCATCCCGCAGGCCGGAGCGTCCGTCCACGTCGACCCAGAGGTGCTGCGGATCGGTCATGTCGTCGATCCCCCACGGCCGGCCGAAGGTCACGAACGACTGGCCGTGCTCGATCAGCCACTCGGTGCGCGGATCGCCGTGGAAGGTGGAGGTGAGCACGAAGCCGTCGACGTCGGCCGCGTCCGAGAGGCGGCGGAACTGGGCGATCTCGTCGTCCGGGCTGTCGGCCGTGAAGAGCAGGACGCGCAGGCCCTTGCGATCGGCCTGCTCGGTGAAGGAGTGGAGGAAGCGGTCGAGGATGCTGCCCGAGATGCCGTCCTGGGTGATCGGGTCGAGCCGGATGCCGATCGTGGAGCTCTTCTGGGTGCGCAGCCGGCGGGCGGAGGCGTGCGGCCGGTAGCCGAGGCGCCCGATCGCGTCCTGCACGCGCTCCCGGGTCGCGGGGCGCACCAGCTCGGGCGCGTTGAGCACGTTGGAGACGGTCTGCCGGGAGACGCCGGCGGCGTCGGCGACGTCACTGACGGTGGGCTGGGCACCCATGGCGGCCTCCTCTCGACGCGGTCGTGGCTGGATCTCGACCCTATCGTCCGCCCGCTTGACAGGCCGGGAAGGCCATGGTTATGGTGACTGCAATCCGATTTGATCGTTCAAAAGGGACGCTAGCACGTCACGATTTGATCGTTCAAGACACGGATCGTTCCATGAACCGCAGCACGACGGACCAGAGGAGGTCGGATGCCCGCACCGAGGCGCAGCGTCCCTTCACCGCTCCGTCGTCCCCCGGCGGCCTCCTCGCAGGTTCGCTCGATTACAGTCGGCGCGGCGGCAACGCGCACAGCCCCCTCCACAGCGTCCGCCCCGACCTGATCCCTCCACACTTTCCCGCCCCCACCCTCTGCGCGCCCGATCCGTCGGGCACGCTCACACCAAGGAGAGAAACACATGCGCAAGAACACCAACAGGTGGATCGCGAGCGGCGCCGTCGCCGTCGCGACCGCCCTGGCGCTGACGGCCTGCGGGTCCGGCTTCAGCGGCAGCAGCAGCAGCGACTCGGGCAAGCTCACGTCGTCCGACAAGGCCCTCACGGTCATGATCGGCTCGTCGGGCGACGCCGAGACCACCGCGGTCAAGTCGGCCGTCTCCGACTGGTCGAAGAGCTCGGGCACCAAGGCCTCCGTCGTCGCGGCCACCGACCTCAACCAGCAGCTCTCACAGGGCTTCGCGGCGAAGAAGCCGGCCGACGTGTTCTACCTGTCGACCGACGCCCTCGCCGGCTACGCGTCCAACGGCTCGCTCCTCGCCTACGGCGACCAGCTGAGCAACAAGAGCGACTTCTACCCGAGCCTGGTCAAGTCCTTCACCTACGACGGCAAGTTCTACTGCGCGCCGAAGGACTTCTCGACCCTGCAGCTCATCATCAACGACGACATGTGGAAGGCGGCGGGCCTGACCGACGCCGACATCCCGAAGACCTGGGACCAGCTCGAGTCCGTCAGCAAGAAGCTGACCACCGCCGACCACGTCGGCCTCGGCATCTCCGGTGAGTACGCCCGCATCGGCTCCTTCATGGTCCAGGCCGGCGGCAACCTCATGAACGACGACTCCACCAAGGCCACCGCGAACAGCGACGCCAACGTGAAGGCGCTCGACTACGTCAAGACGCTGCTCAACGGCGGCGAGCTGAAGTACGCCAAGGACCTCGGCGCCGGCTGGGGCGGCGAGGCGTTCGGCAAGGGCCTCGCAGCGATGACCATCGAGGGCAACTGGATCACCGGTGGCCTGAAGGCCGACTACCCGGACGTCAAGTACACCGTCGCCGAGCTCCCCGCCGGCCCGGCCGGCCAGGGCACCCTGCAGTTCACCAACTGCTGGGGCATCGCCGCCGACAGCCCCAACCAGGCCGCCGCGCTCAAGCTCGTCGAGCAGCTGACCAGCAAGGACGACCAGCTCGCCTTCTCGAAGGCCTTCGGCCCGATGCCGTCGATCAAGTCGGCCGCCTCCGAGTGGAAGTCGGCCAACCCGGCGCTCGTCCCGTTCCTCTCCGCCGCCGACTACGCCAAGGGCGTGCCGACCGCGAAGGGCTCGGCCGACGTCGTCACCGACCTCAACAGCAAGCTGGAGTCGCTGGCCACGGGTGACCCGAAGGCCATCCTGGACGCGACCCAGAAGAACCTCGAAGCACTGCTGAAGTAGGAGCGAACCCTCCCATGTCGCAAACCACGAGTCGGTCTCGCCGTTCCGGAATCCGGCGCGGCGAGGCCGCCTCGGGGTGGTTGTTCACCGCCCCGGTCATCATCCTGCTCGGCGTGTTCCTCGTCGTCCCCGTGCTCATGGCACTGTGGGTGAGCTTCTCCGACTGGGGAGGCCGGGGCAGCCCCTTCTCCTCCGACGTCAACTTCATCGGACTGAAGAATTACACGTCGATCCTCGCGGGCGGCGGCCTGGCCGAGCAGGACTTCGGCATGTCGCTGAAGAACAACGCCTGGTACGTCGTCCTCGTGGTGCCGATCCAGACGGCCGTCTCCCTCGGCCTCGCGGTCCTCGTCAACCGGGCCGTCCTGCGCGGGCGCGGCTTCTTCCGCACCGCCTTCTACTTCCCCTCCGTCACGAGCTCGGTGGCCATCACCGTGCTGTGGCTCTTCCTCTTCAGCACCACGGGCGCCGTCAACCAGATGCTGTCGTGGATCGGGATCAACGGACCGAACTGGTTCAACGACCCCGACGGCATCGTCCACAACTTCCTCGGCATCTTCGGCGTGCGGCAGGGCCCCGGCGCCCTCACTCAGAACACCCTGCTCGGCGTCTCCTGGTGGGACTGGCTGGGCGGTCCGTCCGTCGCCATGACGGCGTACATCATCATGGCCGTGTTCACCACGAGCGGCACGTTCATGCTCCTCTTCATCGCCGCGCTCCAGAACCTGGGCGGCGACATCACCGAGGCCGCCATGATGGACGGCGCGAACGGCTGGCAGCGCTTCTGGCGCATCACCCTCCCGCAGCTGCGCCCGACCCTCTTCACCGTGCTGACCCTCGGCCTCATCGGCTGCTGGCAGGTCTTCGACCAGATCTACACGGGCACCAAGGGCGCCCCCGGCAAGACGACGCTGACCCCGGCCTATCAGTCGTACAAGACGTCGTTCGTCGACCAGAACTGGGGGCAGGGCGCGGCGATCGCGTTCATCCTCTTCGTCATCATCGTGCTGTTCACGATCTTCCAGCGCTGGGTGCTGCGCGAGCGCGCGGTCTCGAAGCGCCGGATGCGCCTCTACCAGCCCGCTGTCACGGCGAGCACCGCCGTACCCGCCGGCACGACCGCCGCAGCCGCGGAGAAGGAGCCGAAGCGATGACCGCGACACTGTCCTCCGCGCCGTCCGGCGCCGAGAAGCCGGCCGCCGCACCCGCGGCGCGTCCGCCCCGCCGCCGCTCCAACGGCACGGTCGCCGCGACCTCGGTCAGCTACGCGATCCTCGTCGTGCTCGCGGTCGTGTACATCCTGCCGTTCCTCATCCAACTCGCGACGTCGTTCAAGACCGACGCGGATGCCACGGCCCACCCCGTCTCCCTCATCCCCCAGGTGTGGACGACGGCGGCGTACACGAAGCTCTTCCTCAACTCCGACTTCCCGACCTGGTTCGCGAACTCGGCGATCGTGACGATCTTCGTGACCCTCGGCCGCGTATTCTTCAACTCGCTCGCCGGCTATGCGCCCGCCCGCCTGCACTTCCGCGGCCGGGGCGTCATCTTCGCCGCGCTCGTCGCGGTCATGTCGGTGCCGATGGTCGTGCTGCTCATCCCGAAGTTCCTCGTGATCAACCAGCTCGGCATCTACGACTCGTACGCGGGCATGATCCTGCCGCTGCTGACGGACGCGGCCGGGGTCTTCATCATGAAGAACTTCTTCGAGTCGATCCCCGCCAGCGTGGAGGAGCAGGCCAGGATCGACGGCGCCAGCACGTTCCGCGTGTTCTGGTCGATCGTGCTGCCGATGGCGCGTCCCGCCCTCGTCACGATCATCATCCTGTCGTTCCAGGGATCGTGGAACGAGCTCGCGCACTTCATCGTCTCCACGCAGGATCCGGCTCTCACCACCCTGACCAAGGGCGTGGCCGGGCTCGCGAGCGGGCAGCTCAGCCAGGGCAACCAGTTCCCGATCAAGCTGGCGGCGGCCGCGCTCATGACCATCCCCGTGGCCGTGATGTTCTTCATCTTCCAGCGCCGCATCATGAACTCGAGCGAGGGAGCGGTGAAGGAGTGACCGCCGCCGCGCCCACGATCGTCGCGACCTGCGGCGGCCTGAACGGCGGCGACTGGACCGATTCGGTCTACGGCCCGCTGCTCCAGCACGCCATCGAGCTCGCCCGGGTGACCGGGCGCGCTCCGCGGGTCACGCACATCAACACGGCCGGCGGCGACCAGCGCCACGTCGAGGGCGCCGAGCTCGAGGCCGCCCGCCTCGCCGGGGTCGAGGCCAGCCACGTCCGGTTCTTCCCGCACCCCAACACCCCCGACCTGCGGGAGCACCTGCTCCGCCAGGACATCGTGTGGGTCAGCGGGGGGAGCCTCGTCAACCTGCTCGCCGTCTGGCGCGCACACGGCCTCGACCGTCTGCTCGCCGAGGCGTGGCAGGCGGGGGTCGTGCTCGCCGGAGGCTCCGCCGGCGCACTGTGCTGGCACGAAGGCGGCACGACCGCCTCCTACGGCCCCGGCATCAGCGCGGTGCCGGACGGTCTCGGCCTGCTCCCCGGCTCCCTCGGGGTGCACTGGGACTCCGACCCGAAGCGGCGGCCCGCGCACCTCGCGGCCATCGCCGACGGCACCCTCGCCGACGGCTACGCCCTCGAGGAGGGCGTCGGCCTCGTCTACCGCGGGCGCGAACTCGTCGACGTGGTCGCCGAGCGCGACGGCGCCTCCGCCTGGGAGCTGCACCGCACCGACGGCTCCGTCACCGAGACGCGCGTGGCGCCGCGCGTCCTCCCCCACGAATCCACCGACCGATCCACATTCACACCCCCTAACGAGGAGGCGCGACAGCCACGATGACCCACCCGCTCCAACCCCTGCTGCACGACAGCGTCGTGGTCCTGACCGCGCCCAGCCAGGCCTGGTCCACCGCCGACGGCGACGTGGACGGCGTCGGCATCCACGGCTTCTTCCACTCCGACCTGCGCGTGCTCGACCGCATCGGCCTCTCGGTCGCCGGATCGACGCTCGAGCACATCGCGACCGCCGGCCCGGACGCCGCCACCGCCGTCTTCACCTCGCTCGCACGCGGCCTCGACGACTCCACCGCCGACCCCCGCGTCCGCGTCGAGCGCACCCGCGAGGTGCGTGCCGGCGTGCTGCGCGAGACCGTGGTGGTCCGCAACGCGCTGCGCGAGCCCGTCTCCACCACGGTGTCCGTCGGCGTCCGCGGCGACTTCAGTCCGATGCAGGTCGTCAAGGCCGGTCTTTCGGGCGCCGAGCACCCGGTCGAGACGTCCGTCGACGGCTCCACGCTCACGTTCGTCTCCGGACTCGTCAGCGCTGTCCTGCGCGCCGACGGCGCCCGCATCGAGTCCGACGGCACCGCGGCGACCCTGCTGTGGGATGTCGAGGTCGCCGGCAACAGCGCCACGACCCTCTCGTGGGAGATCGCCGTCGACGACCCGACCGCCGTGGTCGCCGGCGCCGGCCCCTCCGCCGACTGGGCGGCCTTCAGCGCCTCCACCGGCGACTCGCGCCTGGCCTCGTGGCTGGAGCGCGCACTGGCCGACCTGCAGTCGCTGCGCATGACGACCACCGCCCGCCCCGACGACGTCTTCCTCGCCGCCGGTGCTCCGTGGTTCTTCACGCTGTTCGGCCGCGACTCGATCTGGGCCGCCCGGATCCGTGTGCTCGCCGCCCTCCAGGGCACCGAGACGGTGGGCGAGACGGCCGAGCAGCCGGGCAAGATCATGCACGAGCTGCGCCCGTCCGCCCTGACCATCCCGGGCGAGGGCGTCGTGCTCCCGCCGCTCTACTACGGCACGGTCGACGCCACCGCGCTCTGGATCACGCTCCTGCACGACGCGTGGCGCTGGGGCATGCCGGCCGACGAGGTCGAGGCCCTCCTGCCCGCGCTCGAGGCTGCGCTGCTCTGGATGCGCGACCACGGTGACAGCGACGGCGACGGCTTCCTCGAGTACGTCGACACGACCGGCCACGGCCTCGCGAACCAGGGTTGGAAGGACTCCGGCGACTCCATCCAGTGGAACGACGGCACCCTCGCCGACGGCCCCATCGCGCTGTGCGAGGTGCAGGGGTACGCCTACGAGGCCGCCATCGGCGGCGCCGCCCTCCTGGAGGCCTTCGGCCGCGACGGCGCCGAGGAGTGGCGCGACTGGGCGGCCGCGCTCAAGTCCCGCTTCGCCGCCTCCTTCTGGATCGACGACCCCGCCGGCGCCTACCCGGCGATCGCGCTCGACGCGTCCAAGCGCAAGGTCGACTCCGTGACCAGCAACATCGGCCACCTGCTCGGCACCGGCATCCTCGAGCCCGGCCAGGCTGAGCTCATCGCCCGCCGCCTTGCGTCGCCCGAGCTGTCGTCCGGCTACGGCCTCCGCACGATGTCCAGCGCCGCCGGCGGCTACTGGCCGCTCAGCTACCACGGCGGCAGCGTCTGGGCCCACGACACCGCCATCGTCATCACCGGTCTCGCCCGCGAGGGCTTCGCCGCCGAGGCGGAGCAGCTCTCCGACGGCCTCCTCGCCGCCGCCGACGGCTTCGGCTACCGGATGCCCGAGCTGCACGCCGGTGACAGCACCGAGCAGACCGCCGCGCCCATCCCCTACCCGGCCGCCTGCCGCCCCCAGGCATGGTCCGCCGCCGCCGCCGTCGCCGTCCTCAGCGCCCGCCTCGGCCTGAGCGCAGACGCCCCCGCCGGCCGCTTCGACGTGGACCCCGGCTCCGCCGCGGCCAACACCCACGTGCGCGGCATCCGCTTCGCGGGCGAGCCCCGCGACGTCGACATCCCCTGACCGACACCTGACGCCCAAGAGGCCGGACGCTCCCCGCGTCCGGCCTCTTCTGCGTGCGGCGGTCGGCCTCCCTCCCTCCCGCCCGCCCTCCCGAGGGGTGAGTTGTTGCGGGTATCCACGCGCACCAGTCGCAACAGCTCACACCTCGCGCCCCAGAGCAGGCGCGCTTCGCGCGAGAGGTGAGTAGTTGCGGGTATCCCCCACCGAACACCCGCAACATGTCACCCCTCGCGAACCAAAGTCCCGCGCTTCGCGCGAGAGGTGAGTAGTTGCGGATATCCCCCACCGAATACCCGCAATAACTCACACCTCGCGGAACAACGGAGCCGCGCTTAGTGCGAGAGGTGAGTAGTTGCGGATATCCCCCACCGAACACCCGCAACGAGTCACCCCTCGCGAAACCGGGCGCGCGCGCTTCACCCGAGAGGTGAGTTGTTGCGGGTATTCACGCGAAATACCCGCAACAAGTCACCTCTCGCGCGAAGCCGCGCGCGCGTTTCGCGCGAGAGGTGAGTTGTTGCGGGTATCCGGGCGCGAGCACCCGCAACAAGTCACATCTCGCGGGACCGGGGCGCGGGCGTCGCGCACGAAGGGTGAGTAGTTGCGGGTATTCGCGCGGGATGGCCGCAACTAGTCGCACCTCGCGAGCGGGGCGCGCGGCACGGCGCGGGGCGCGGCTACAGCTGGGCCATGATCTGGCGGGCGATGACGCGGCCGGCGCGGTTGGCGCCGATGGTGCTCGCCTGAGGGCCGTAGCCGGCGAGGAAGATGCGGCTGTCCTGCCAGGAGGCGCCGGAGGCGACGGTCAGCCCTCCGGCCTTCTCGCGCAGCTTCAGCGGCGCGAGGTGCCGCAGCTCGGGCCGGAAGCCGGTCGCCCAGACGATGGCGTCCGCCTTGGTGACGGTGCCGTCGCTCCAGCGGACGCCGTCCGGCTCGATCGCGGTGAACATGGGTCGCTCGACGAGCAGCCCGCGCTCGATGCCGGCGGCGATGCGGCGGGTGCGCGGCACGCCGGTGCCGCTGACGATGCTGGGGAGGGCGGCGCCGGCGCGGGCGGCGGCGTCCTGCTGCTGCACGGCGGCGACACCTCCCTCGATCGTGAGCTCGGACTCGTCGCGGAAGTCGACCGGGCGCCGCGTGGCCCAGGCCAGCTCGCCGGCGATGCCCTCCAGCTCGAGCAGGAAGCCGATCGCGCTGGTGCCGCCGCCGACCACGACGACCGACTGGCCGGCGAACTCCTCGGCCGAGACGTAGTTCGAGGTGTGCACATGCCGTCCGGAGAATGTGTTCATTCCGGGATACCAGGGGATGAAGGGCGCGCCCCAGGTGCCGGAGGCGTTGACGACGACGCGCGTGACGGTCTCGCCCTGCGAGTGGCCGACGACGAGGTCGGCTCCCCGGTTGAAGACGCTCGACACCGCGACCGGGCGCTGCACCCGGAGGTCGAAGTGCTCCTCGTAGCGCCGGTAGTAGCCGGCGACGATGTCCTTGGCGGGGAGGGAGCGGTCGGCGGTGTCGAAGCTGAGTCCGACCTCGGCCATCCCGGGCAGATCGTTGACGTGATGGGCACTGCCGAGCTTGAGCGCATCCCAGCGGTGCTGCCACGCGCCGCCCGTGTGCGGGCCGCGGTCGAACAGGACGAAATCCTCGCCGGGGACGAGCTCGAACCGCCGCAGATAGTAGGCCACCGCGAGCCCCGCCTGGCCGGCACCGATCACGACGACCTGGGTCTCGGTCCTGCTCGTGGTCACGCTGTCATCCCATCATGTCCGGCTGTGCGCATACTCCGGGTCCATAGGGACCTGCATGCTAAACTCGATGCTAGTTTTTATTGTTTCTGTTCGGATCCCCGGGAGCCCTGCCCCCGGGCTGGGACCAAAAGGGGGTCACGCATGGGGCGCGGCCGTCAAAAGGCGAAGCACACCAAGATCGCACGTGAGTTGAAGTCGTTCAGCCCGACTGTCAACTACGACGCGCTCGAGCGCGAGCTGACCGGACATTCACACCACGAGGACGACCAATACGCCGCGTGGGCCGACTACGAGCCCGAGGGTTCCGGCGACGGCTACGAGGACGAAGAGACCGAGACGCCCAAGCGCGCCTGACGCGTCCCGTCCGTCACAACCACCCCTGCCGCGTAGCGATCAGCACGGCGTCAGACCGGTTGCGCGCTGCGGTCTTTCCGATCGCGCTCGACAGATGGTTGCGCACCGTCCCCTCGCTGAGGTGGAGGCGCCGCGCGATGTCGGAGATCGTGCCGCCGTCGCCCGCGAGAGCCAGGACTTCCGCCTCGCGCGAGGTCAGCGGCGAGAGCCCTGAGGCGAGGGACTCGGCGGCGAGGGTCGGGTCGACGACGCGCAGGCCGGAGGCGACACGGCGCACGGCGTCCGCCAGCTGGCCCGACGGGGTGTCCTTCACGATGAATCCGGAGGCTCCGGCCTCCATCGCCCGGCGCAGGTAGCCGGGGCGGCCGAAGGTCGTGACGATCAGGGAGCGGCAGCCGGGCAGTGCCCGACGGAGCGCGGTCGCCGCCTGGATGCCGTCGAGACCGGGCATCTCGACGTCGAGCAGGGCGACGTCGGCGGCCGACTCGCGGGCGGCGTCGACGACCTCGTCGCCGCGGCCCACCTGAGCCACGACCTCCAGGTCGGGTTCGAGGTCGAGCAGGGCGGCGAGCGCGCCGCGCACGAGGGCCTGGTCGTCGGCGAGCAGCAGGCGGATGGTCATGCGGTCCTCCGGACGGTCAGCAGGGTGCCTCCTCGCTCGCCGGCGGCGATCTCGACCGTCGCTCCCGAGGTGCGGGCGCGCTCGGCGAGGCCGGCCAGTCCCGAGCCGCGCACGGCCGCTGTGGAGGGCACGGACCCCACGGGCGCGGGCCCGAGGCCGTCGTCCTCGATCGCGAGCGTGTCGGGGCCGACGGTCACCCAGCAGTTGCGGGAGCCGGAGTGCCGGATCACGTTGGTCACACCCTCCCGCAGCACCCAGCCGAAGAGCTCGCGCAGGTCGGGCACGACCTCGTCGCCGTTGCGCGGCAGGTGGGCGGTGATGTCGGCGGCGGCGAGACTGGCCTGTGCGGCGGCGAGCTCGGTGGAGATGCTCATCTCGCGGTAGCCCGCGACGGCCGCTCGCAGATCGGCGAGCGCGGAGCGGGTGAGGCGTTCGATGTCGGCGAGCTCGGCCTCCGCCCGCGCGGGGTCGACGGGGACGAGGCGGCGCGCGAGCTCCGACTTCACGGTGACGACGGTGAGGGAGTGGCCCAGCACGTCGTGCATGTCGCGCGAGAATCGCGACCGCTCCTCGACCACGGCGAGCCGGGCGATCTCGCCCTGCGCGCTGCGCAGCTTGCGGAGCGCGTCGAGCTGGCGGGCGAACGCGCTCATCATGATGCCGATCGAGACGGTGACGAGGGCGATGAACCAGTAGTCGTCGAACCCGCCCGCCACGACGAACACCACCAGCTGCAGCGCGCCCAGGGCCACGATGAGGAGGGTCGAGAGCACCGGCCGGGCCACGACCATCCCGATCACACACGCGACGTACACCCACGTCCAGCAGGTGTATTCGCCGATGGCCGGGAAGAGCAGGAGCGTCAGCGCGAAGTACCCGGCGATCGCGATCAGCCGCGTGCGCTCGCCCTCCCACCACAGCAGGGGCGGGAGGGCGAGGAAGCCCGCGTAGACGATCACGAGGATGACGGTCGCGACCGTCTTCTCGGCGAGGGACTCGTCGGAGGTCCAGAGGCCGCCCAGGACCGAGATCTGGTAGACGAGGCCGATGATCGCGCCGGGGTACCAGCGCACGGCGGACTTGTGGGTCAGGCGGGCGCGGAACCCCGCCGGCCGGCGCTCGTCGACCTCGTTGCTGAA
>ERZ778027.4094-NODE-4094-length-13100-cov-16.693599_pt1 | contig 13100 bp, 9 predicted proteins | sample MGYA00375757_ERZ778027 | MGnify/ENA primary metagenome ERZ778027 (study PRJEB29350, sample SAMN05389817) | bioreactor metagenome | isolation source: Ammonium sulfate bioreactor | place: South Africa: University of Cape Town | collected 2014-02-18 ... | reverse complement strand
ATGTACTCATGTTTGATTCATCTGTTGCTATATTAGTGTCAATCGAAGATATGATAAACGTTGTAGGATTATCAACTATTGTTGTTGTTTCTTGTGTTATTACAACCGTAGTACTTGTATCACTTTGACTATTGGTATCAGTTGTTTCGTATGATGTGGATGTTTGATCTGTAATGCCAAATGTAGTTTCATCTTTTTCAGTACTTGAACTTTCGATAGTTGTTGTTGTTGTTAAATGATTAGTTAATGATGTACTCATGTTTGATTCATCTGTTGCTATATTAGTGTCAATCGAAGATATGATGGGTGATGAAGAATCTTCCACTATTGTTGTTGTCTGTTCGGTTGCTGAGGATGATGTCAACGATTGATGTGTAATATCAAGTGTACTTTCTTCTTTCTCAGTACTGGGCTCAGCAGTTGTTAAATAATTGGTGGATTCATCTGAGGGAGTATTAGTATTAGTAGAAGATATTGTGAATGATGTCAAATCTTCCGCTGTTGCCTCATTGGTTAACTGTTCACTCGGATCATCTGTCACATTTGTAATATCAGTAACTTCCTCTGTTATTGTTCCGGTATACAAATTAGTCGTCTGTGGCATGTCAGATTCACTAATCATCGAATTATTTATTGTAGATAGAATTGTAGTACTTATTGTGTTCAATTCCAAGGAAGTTGATGATGTATCAGATATTGCACTCGATGTGGACTCACTAATCGATGGCGTAGAAGTTGCTGTAGAGGTGATATTTTCGTTTGTAATCGATGTTGCAGTGCCAGTTGTCTCTAAAGTTACTGTATTTAAAACTGTAGTAGTGCCTGACGTAGTTGTTGTTCTATTCACGTCTGTTGTTGTTGTAGTAGTTCCATTGACGGCTGTAGTGGTATCTGAAGTTATTATTGTTCCATTCGCATTTGTGGTAGTGATTGATGGTGTGATCGTTCCGTTTACATATGTGGTCGTTGTTGTTTCATTTATACCTGTAGTAGTTTTCGATGATGTTACTGTTGTTTCATTCACATCTGTCGTGGTGACTGATATTGTGGTCGTTCCGTTTCCATATGTGGTTGTTGTTGTTGTTCCATTCACGTCTGCAGTAGTAGCTGTTGTTGTTGTTGTAGTTCCATTGACTGCTGTGGTGGTATCTGAACTAATTGTTGTTTCGTTCACATTTGCGGTAGTGACTGATGTTGTGGTCGTTCCATTTACATTTGTGATTGGTGTGGTTTCATTTATATCTGCGGTACTGTTCGATGATGCTGTTGTTGTTGTTGTTGTTGTTCCATTTATAATTGTAGTACTGTATGATGTTGTTGTAATTGTTGTTTCGTTGACATCTGTGGTTGTCCCCGATGCTGTTGTTATATTGATAACGGTCGCTGTGCTCGTTGTTGTTGTTTCATTGACAGAAGAAGTTGTGTCTGTTGTTGTTGTTTCGTTATCATCTGTTCTAGTGTGAGATGTTGTGATCGTAGTTGCCTCAATGCTTGTAATTGTGTCAACATTTGTTAGTGTTGTCGTTGTGTCTGTATCAAGGGTTGTGTCGGTAAATGCTGTGATGGTAGTGCTACTTGTTGCTGATATCGTTGTATCCGTACTTGAACCTGTTTCTACTGGTGTTGTTACACTGGTGGTAACTGTTGTAACTAATGTTGATGTGTTCATGATTGTGGTTGAGGTTGTAGTTGTTCTTATAGGAATTGAAATAGTTCTTCGAACTATAGTACTACCAGTTGAAGTTGTGGTTGTTGACTTATTTGTTGTCTGTGTAGATGAGTGAGTTGAGTCATTTGTTAAATGAGTTGTCGATGATGCTTTAGAATTTATAGTAGATGTTGGAGATATAGTGAATAATGACGAAGTAATTATTATTGTTGTTGAACCATTAGTATTTGAAGTACTTTTCGTAGAAGTTATGCTGTTTGTTGTAAATAATTCAGTGGTTGTTGAAGATGGTATTGTGGTGTCCGTTTCTATGGACTGAGTAGTTACAAAAACATCTGTTATTGATGAAATACCCGTTGATGTTGACAATGATGAAGGTATTGTTGTATCAACTTTCTCTGTACCATCAGTTACTGTATTCACAATAGTTGTTGATGTTGATTCCGAAGTGGTTGTCTGAATGCTATCAGTAATATCGATGTTAGTCGTTGTAGTTATTGTAGTCATAATGTTAGTGATGGTAGTGGTAGTAGTAGTGACAGTTGCCGTTGTTGTTGCTGTTGTTGTGGCTTCACTAACAGTTGTTGTAGTAGTAGTGGTCGTCGTGGCAGTAGCAGTTGTTAATGTTGTTGTAGTCTCAGTAACAGACGATTCATTAGGAGTTGCAGTATCGCCATCAGCTGTTTCAGTACTGGTTGTAGTATCGCCGTCAGCTGGTTCTGTAATGGTTGTAGCTTCAATAGCAGGCGATTCAGTAGTAGTCGTAGTATCACCACTGCCAGTTGTTTCAGTAGTGCTTGTAGTCTCAATAACAGGTGATTCAGTAGTAGTCGTAGTATCGCCACTGCCAGTTGTTTCCGTAGTACTTGTGGTATCACTGCCAACGGTTTCAGTAATAGTTGTAGCTTCAATTATAGGTGATTCAGTAGTACTTGTAGTTTCAATAACAGGTGATTCAGTAGTAGTTGTGGTATCACTGCCAATTATTTCAGTAATAGTTGTAGCTTCAATTACAGGTGATTCAGTAGTACTTGTAGCTTCAATAACAGGTGATTCAGTATTAGTTGTGGTATCACTGCCAATTATTTCAGTAATAGTTGTAGCTTCAATTGCAGGTGATTTAGTAGTAGTTGTGGTATCACTGCCAATTATTTCGGTAGGACCGATGGTTGTTCGTACTGTCGGCGCAACAGTGATTGTACTAGTAGTAGACGTCGTATTATATGTGAATGTTGTTAAATTAGCTCTTGCAACAATAGTCGTAGTTGTACGAATACCGCTTGTCGTAGATGTAATAACTGTCGATGTTACAGTAGTAGTAAGTACTGTGGTTGTAGCCGTTGGATCTAGAATTCAAGAAAATACTAAATAAATGCGATTTCACTCAACTCTGATCGAAGTATATGATTTTGTTTGTAAATCTTTTTTTATGACCGGAGGAATGAACTTTCACTCACCGTAATTTTCTGTAAGAGATAGAAGAATGACCTCAAGTGTTAAAATTTCTCCATCTTCAAGAGGTATATCAAGAGAAAACTTCCCCAAACTTTTTAACTTGTCGATTACTGCGCTTCGAAACTGTTTTTGACATGTAACAATACCAGCACATTCTACTGGATATACAAGTTGAACCAACATATTAAGCGTCGATGAAGATCTTAAAAAAGATCAATAGAATATTACGATGAATAAAATAAATAAATAAAACTATCTATTTTACTGTCGATAATAACGAATTTCACTCGAACGAATACTTCTTGATGCTATAAAATAAGCATCTGATATAATAATTGTTCCATTACCCACACCAATAGTTTTACTCATCTATATTCGAATTAAATTCATTTACATTACAAACCATTTAGTTTCTCACTTACTGCAGTAGCTAATCCTGTTCTTGAGATTGCTGCTAGTGCTCGTTTTTCTCCTGGTTGATAATTTGTTGCATATTGTAATATTATAATATCACTGACTAAAATAATATAAGAATATAATTACACGATTTTTTCTCTTGACACAATGAAAATCAATGTGTATACCATTTTGATCCGATCGAATGGGATCATTTTTAGATAAATATAATGGTAACAATGCCAATACTATTGCACAAGCAACACCGAATACTACTCCGGTAATTATTATTGTTAATTTTCTACCGAAAAATCGGTGACTCCTAGAATGATTATTCAAGTATAAAGATATACAAAGACAAGAGAGAGAGAGAGAGAGTATTTTAATGTTAGTCGTCTGTTTTTATAAGATGAACGTATGCAGATTCGAATAGAGTGATTACACTTACTCATCAGGCTGATCAACATCAGCATCAGCATCAACATAGTCGAACTGTTCATCATTTACGTCCATGATATACGTAAAATATCTAAACTTGAAAAGAATTTGATTGTTTAATACGATTTTCGATAATAAGCTTCAATCGAATAAGCAAAAATATTATTGAGATAAAAAGGACGAGCCTTTTCATTTCAACGCAGTGTATATATATGTACGGAAAATATACAGGTGAATAACGTTTTTTAGTACACGTTTCTCTTTCGAAAGAAAATTGTAACCGATGATTTAAGTCTTCAGCTATTTGTTCTTATCATCGAAGAATGAATATCAACTGATCTTGATACGAAAATGATCGTCATTTAAGAAACATTTTAGCTTGGATATTATGATTGTGAAAAAAAAATAAATAAGCAGTTTTTCTATCCTTTCGCTTGTCATAAATGATCATCATTTTTTTCTATATGTATCCAAAATGACAGGTATATCTTATTGGATGAAAAATTCACCTGATCCATTTTTCTTAATGATACTAAATGCACTTATACGCATCAATAAAATTTATTTATTTCGTTTCTGATGTATACGAACGGGGTGTTGTTCGTAAAATGCATTTTAATATGATTGCTGTCTTTTTTTTCTTCTACATGATCGGCTATCGATTATGCTATTTATTTGCATAGTTCAGAAAAAAAAAGTACGAAGCTTATAAGTAAACAAAAATATACAGCATATTAAAATGAATGGAAAGTGAAAGAAACGAATAATCATGCTTGTCATGTAATATATAAATGCGAAATTTCTTGAGAGTGAGTCACTCCATTTGATTTTCGAGCGAAAAATCGAAGCATGATAGACTACAATGACGAATGTACGGGAAGTTAGTGGCGGATTTGATTTGTTTCAAAAAACATTCACTGGAGCATTTCGATAATATGTACATGCAGTTTTAATGTTGTAAAAATTATAATCAAGTTGGTACAACACATGTCTCTCTACATGGTCGAACCACAACTAACTAACTAACTCATACTTCTGATTGTATTTCACTCAAATTTTTTGTCCATACACTATCTAGTCTTGAAAAGAATATTCTCACTTTATAAGCATCAATGCCCACTTTTTTCTTCTAAAAAAAAGTAGCAAAGTCTACATTCTCTACAGTAACAAATTACATTTTTTAATTAAAAAAATGAACTCGAAATTTATTACCAACAAATATCATTTCGCCGACAACTTATATCTATGTCAAAAATCGTCTGTAAACGATCAAATTCGTGATGGGAACGACTAATTTAATCGAAAAATTTCTTGTTGATTTTATATTATAAATCAACAGTTCTTTCATGAATAAATATTCACTCGGATTCTACGCTTCAAGATGCAATATTTTTCTGCTTTTTTTGTTGTTCATTCTTTGGACTCTGCACTGAGCATGTTCTTATTAATTTTTTGTTAAGGGTTTTCTTACAAAGACATAACATGCAGCTTTATTGCCTTAATATTGATAATAAGATTGTCAACGGAAGCATACACAAAAGATATAGTTTAATTAATCAAAATACTTCCCTTTACTGTCTCTATAATAATAAATGGTTTTTACTTATTTCTGTATCATAATTTTATCGTTTCTTTTTAACTGAATTTAGTTTCAGCTCAACTAAGCATCACGCAAATGTTAACAAATACAAATAAAACGTCGGGATTCATTTTAACTTTAACTGAATTATGTCTCAACCTACTTGCATGTGTAGTATCACTTGTCATCTTAATTCTATTGTTCTACAATATTTATACAAAGAAAATAAAACGAGAAGATCGAATGGGAATTAAACTTTGTGCTCATATTTATTTTGCCATACTACTTTGTTCTTCTTTGTTAATATCAACCAATGTTCAAACAATATTAGGTGATTTGTATGGTATGAATTTTAACACATTATCATGCATAGTGTCAGGTTATATCGCATTCATTTTTATCTACTTTTTCTATATGACATTTATCAATCAAGTAAGAAATATAGTTTATTTATAATATAGTTTTATCTGATTGTCATTGAAGGCATTCTATCGATTTATTCGAATTGTTTACTTTCATAATCGTTGGATCGAAAATTATTCACTACAAGTAGTACTCGTCATCATTGAAATCATTGTTTGTTGTATTTTATTATCGCCTGAAATCAATTGGAATGGGATTATTTATTTGGAAAACTATTACTTTTGCTACGCATCATTTTCAAATATCCTCGGTGTCCTTTGGGTAGCAGCTGTTGTCTATATAGTCCCATTTATGATCTTACTTTTGATCTATGTCTTTATAACAAAATATTTAAGAAAACGACGAAACAATTTAGGATTATTGATTCAATTAAGTCAAAATCGAGATTTTATTGTTATTCGACGTGTATTATTAATTGTATGTTTGCTACTTGTTCTTGGTATTCCAGCTATGGGTATGATTGCGTATGTGTTAGTAGTAGGAGAAGAACATCCGCTTGCAATACGTATCGGATTTTTGCCTGTATCAATATCAGTATCAAGTTTAAGTGTATCACTGATGGTTATGATTCCTCAATTGAAAACAATGATCGAGAAATTCTATCGAGCAACTCAAGTGATAAATAGCGTTCATGCTGCGTCACATCAAAATGGAGTTTATGTAACGACTGTAGTTTGATATATAATGTTGTAATTTTGAATAAAAATAAAGCTGTTTTTCCGTCCAATATAATTGACTTTCATTCAATAGAAATGCATTAAAAGTAAATCAAATGACGTTAGAGATCGTGCAGCAGAATTATTGAATTCTAACTGCCTCGATCGTTGTACTCTAGTCGGACTTAATTAAAACTGGCAGTATCATCTACCACATTTCTTGTGTGTTCTATATTTAAAATAAGAAAGGTATAAAGTGCAACATTTAATTAATTCATAAATGGATACCTACAGAAGGATGCAAAAATCTTTGATTTGCCTTCAGTATTTCATTTATTTATTATGAAATGAACGACGAAGAAAAAAACTAAATATACCCACTGATGAGGCAGGGTTCAATATAAGAAAGTATCAAAATTAATAATTAATTCTCTGAGATTTGTCAGTTTTCACTTTCCGACATGCCATCTGATTACCGACGAAAGGTTTTCCACTGAATTAACGGCCGGGCTATGCTCAGATCAATTTATAACTTTTGGTACTTCATATGACCAGAAGTTTTGACCCATTCGACTTCTATGCTTTGGATCATCGTTCATCTGTAGTGTCCAATGTGTACCAAACTGCCTTCTGACATTAGGAACAACGTGATTTTGTAGAATTCAAATGAAATAGGGACCATCCATAATATTTCGAAACGAATAATAAGATGATCGAACCTTTAGTTTTCATACAGTTCCGAATCCATTGTTGAGTCATTTTTATTTAAACGAAAGGATGTTTCCAACAAATATCGTCATATACAGATATGTGTATATGTACACCTATATGCAAGAACATCCCCACAAAATCCCCTCGAAAAACTTTTCGCGATAGATTCTTAACAAGTTTATCTATGTATAAGGCAAAGACTTTTGCACCCCACTGTAATTGTAGCATGTGTTTTCTTTTGTCAAAACGATAGCCCATCGATCTCCTATACGATTTTTGTCACCAGGTTGATTTCTCCATTGAGTACTAATGAGTTTATTGACTTCTCGTTCGAGAGCAGCGTCGAGTGTCATAATAACCATCATAAGAAATATACATGTTGGCTTTTTCTTTTACACATGAAGATAAATTATTTAAGAAGATAAACATGGAAAGCAAGAGATGAGTCTTCGAAATGTTTGTCGATACTGTTGAATACCTTTTTTAAATTCATCAAAATATAATTTCGTTGGCAAAACGAAAAGGACAACTAGAATTCCACTCGAGACAAAACCGAGTAGATGAGGCGGCTGACTGCAATTCCCTAATGTGCAAGAGTTAAAACAAATAGAGTTAGAATATCAGTCAAAGTCTTTGACTCAAAGACATACGTTGTGCTTTTTTCTAATCTCATTGATCACTTGAAGAATAAGTTTTACAATTTATATTCAAATAATTCATGATGGATCGGTTCGTGAACAATAGTACCAATGATGAAAATAGGCAAGATTAAAATAATCCATCGAGCTGCATGTATACTTCGTTTTTTGTCAAATTGAACTCCCTTTGATACATTGACACTTCTTTCAAAGGCAACACAAGCATTTAACCAACCATCTAAGTACAAACATAGTTTTAAGACAGGACCAAGAAATGCACAATCAATTCGAAGAATTGATGAACGAATAGTTGAATGAAGTTGAATAAGAACGGTAAACCAAAATTTAATTGCAAATGTAGTAATTGTTAGTAGAGATGTAATTGAAGATGCTAACAAATATAATCCACAGCCGACTTTTCTTAATTCTTTATTTTGAAATGTTATCAAAGATAAGATACCATTAATGAAACCAATCAAAAACATAATCATGGTAATACCAGCGGTTGCTTGTATCAATGCTGATTGTTTCGTAAACGATATGATTGGGTGAATCTGATTGCGTAAAATATCATTGATAGTCAAACCAATACCCTTTGTATGCAAATGACATTGATCACCAACAATACAGCTGCTATGTTTTTTGTCTATTCGATTGAGAGTGACATTATGTGGACCAGTGACAAATATAATGTAAAAGATCCTCTCTCATTTGGATTTAATGTTGTTATCATTAGAATATACACTTTATTCGTTTCAAGATAACTTCCAAATTGAAAACGATATTCATAACAACTGAAATTGCTTTGTGTCATAATGAAAGAGCTAAAAAAAATACAAATCAAATATTAAAACAAACGAATTCTTTCTTCTGATAAAAATTACTAATGATGTTTTTAATAGGAAGAAATCCTATGCAAATTCGAATAGACATATTCAAACAATAGAATGACTAAAAAAGATGTTTATTACAACAAAGAAAATAATTTCACGTAGGACGTTTTATTTATCAAATAGAAATCTGATCATTTTTCAACAATTATTCATTTACAGTCACAAAAAAAAGATTAAAATAAATATAAAATTATTCTTTTCCTTTCACCGTTTTGCATACATGTCATACGTGACAGTTGAATTCAAATATTTAATTATTTAACATAAGTAACGGGTAGCTCATAAAGAACCGACCTTGTATGTATTTTTAAGATTTCTCCTCTCTTATCTGTGGGATTACAATTTTCTTTTTTATTAAAAGATAGCGCTTGAAAATCTGCACAACGCGGTCTAACTTTATTTAACAAATATAATTTCCTTAATTTTTTTGAATTAAACGTGATCGTACAGTAAAATCAAGTAAAAATGTAAAATTTTTCTTTTTCAATTTTTTTGACAGAACGTTTTATTTCATCTATCATTGTTGCCTTTGTTACTATGTTCTTCCAGTCGATAGATTCAGCTAGTTCATTCTATAAACTGTAATTTTTCACCAACGATCCTTCGAAATAAAATCAAGAAAATGATCAGCACACCATTTTTGAGTTAAGTGATGTGTATGAGGTTTGACACTATCTTGTTGAGAACACTAATTGATTCCCAACATTTTCTTGCCGGATTTCACAGCAATGGGACAAACGTCGTTGATATATCTTTGCGAATCCATTGTTCTCTTCTCCATAATCACTGGTACACTCAGACCTTCAGCATATGCGCCGAACCACACCCTCACCTTCGTTCAAACGGAACGTGGACAATTGGGAGAATGTGATATCGATAGATCCTGTTTTGTTGAGCATTTCAATCTATGATTTAATCGTTGTTAATGAAACTGATCCAGAGAAATTAAGATATATTTTTGTTGAATCATCACCATTTTCACATTTTCTTCTATAGTTAAAGTAACTTTAAAGTTGAATCATGTTCATCCTCGTAGAGAATTTTAAGCGTTTTCTTTTCATAAAAAAGAAAATTGTAATCCCACAGATTAGAGAGGAGAAATCTTGAAAATACATAGAGGTCGGTTATTTATGGGCCACTCGTTAGATTTTTAAGAGCTGGAATTCTCAACTGTATAGTGGTTTGTGTACTTAAGAATGTGCCACGTGCTCTTATTTTCAAACGAAACTTAATTTTCTGCACACAGTAGCAGTCAAAGTTATTCGTCTACTCTTATGATGTTACTTTACCGTCTGTGTTATTAAAGAAAGATAAATATTAAAGATCACATTTCCACTTATGATATAGTCCATGATATCGAATCTATGCGTAAATTTTTTCAGACTTCCCTTTGCATTTGTCTGATATTGATTTCAAATAAACATAATATGGATTTTGTTTTGTATTTCAAAATTATTCATTCAGATTAAAAGAAAACTGTATTTTTAGTTTATAGGCGCTATAATCCTTTCCAGACAGCTACCAGAATAGAAAGAATAAAAAAATCTTTTTCTGAATTTTTATTAATTCTTATTAATGAAGATAAGAAAATTTCACTTTTCGAAACTAAGTGTTGCTTTCTACACAGAATGCAGTGATGTATCCATTTGGATACACCCGGTCACTATGAATCCAAATTTAACAGTTTATTTTTCATTTTTATCTATCATAGTGCAATATTTTATGATTTTTTTCATTTATTCATCAAACTTATGTAAAAAGAAAAAAAAGAATGGAAGTATCTAATCTATGCATGCACCAATCCCAAAAGTCTTGGTTTTGATGGTTTTGGTTTTGGTGTGGTCTTGGTTTTGAAAAAGTTTTGGTTTTGGCTTGTGGCGATGATTGAATTTTATTTATAACAACATTTTCCTCCAGTACTCTACTAAATATCAGATTTCTTCGATAAACTCCTTTTACTCTTGACCCTTGGCTATAACGACAATGTACTCAGTAACCTTTGAAGTGGTTGACATAGCACTAAGTATATAACATGATGATAGTTATGACTTTTCTCTTATAATGTCAAAACCAAAATTGGTATCGTCAAAACCAAAACTTTTTCAAAACCAAAACCAATACCACCAAATCTATTTCAAAACCAAAACCAATACCATCAAAACCGAAATTTCAAAACTGATTTTGGTATTGGTGCATGCATAATCTAATCAAACACTAGAAGAACTAAGTTTTATGACATTGCAACATGCAATAACTCTTTTTTTTTTCGTTTTTTAAGCACACAATAAAACATGATTACGGAAGAGATTTTTCATACGTTGCACATTTCTTTTTTCATTTCTTGGAGTATCAAAAATCATTTTATCCTTGATTATTCTCCAGATTTTTTTACAGTGTACTTATTAGCAAACGTAAGTTAGACAAACTTAGTGGATACTTAAGGTTAATTTCAGCATTTATTGGATTTAATGATGAGCAATCTCGTTCTATCAGCCGTAGTGCTTAAAGTATGCCAAATTTGAGTAAGCATTCCGCTGTAGTAATACGAAATATTAAAAAAAACATCAGATTTTTTTGTGAGACTTCAATTTTGAAATGATGATAGTGAGAGACAGAAACCGATCATTTACTATTGATGGATCAATAAGTTGAAAGATAAAATGTACAAATGATGTTCGTTATACTTAATGACAAATATTTCGGCTAAAAAATGATGACACTCATCATTTAACATAATACAAAAGAAAAACAATTTCGGATTCTTTTACCTTATATGACTGGATGTATTCAAATGGATACATCCGACTGGAAAGGGTTAAAGAACTAGATAGTATGCTTAAGTTGAAATAAGGTAATAGAATAGGTAATAAAAATCTATATTTTGCTATACAATATAGAGTCGGTTGGGAGATTTCTGATTAGAATCCCCCCCCCCCCCAAACGGACTCTGCCGTACAGATAGTATTCAATAGTCTAAGTAAAAGTTGTCTTTTTTGAAAATTGATATGATCTCTTATGAATATCATTCGATATCAATATCATGAAGTATACGATGATGGAAATGTGATCTCTTTAATATTTCTCTTCCTCCAATGACATAGAAGGTAAAGTGATGCAGTAAGAGTGGATGAATAATTTTGTCAGTCATTTTATTGCAAAATTGCGAACAATATTTCCTTAGTTACTAGTGAGAAATAAATATGTTCTTGAACCGTGTTGTCATAGAGTTCCAGGTTTCCAGATTCTCAAGAAGGAAACCAAGAACTGATACTCCTATACATCCCTGATTAGAAGGACATCATTTAATATTTTTGGTTTTTTTTTACGTTATTAGTATTTTGTTTGGCCCATCAATAAAAATCCTGCCCATTTCGCCCGCCGTTTTTTTTTTTCTGACACCGGCGTACTTTGCCCATTTTATCAAAAATTTCTGATTGTGTTACTGCTGTCAAGGAGGAAAAAAGTTTTTAATATGTCTGATTCAGTAAAATAAAAGTATAAAGGCCATAATCGTAGAGAAAATTCTCCATTAGAAAATAATTACGTTTCAAGAACGATAAGGAAGCAAAAAAAAGGAAATAAAAGTTATCAAGATAATTATATCGGTGAAAAGATGTGACAATTCTCTTTTTAGAATAGAAGGAAAAAAAATGTAGACGGTATATAAATAAATAATTGATATGAAGTTAACATGACCGCGCTGTCACGCTGAAACGGAAGTTCATAAAAAAAGAATAATTTTTCAGTTTTTGATTTGTTTGAATTTGAAAGACGACGACTATGAAGGTTATTCTCTTATGTGGTGGAAGTGGAACACGTTTTGAAAATATCTATCCGAAACCATTGAATTATGTACTGGGACGTCCACTTATCGAGTATGTAATCGATGAATTGAAAAGTGTATTAAAGGTATTAACAGTCTTTTATTATTATGAATTGGAAAATTATGGTTTAAAAGAATTCTTAATTAATTCATATAAAGATATTACTTTTGAATTCATTGAAATCGGTTTTCGTACTCGAGGTCCAGTTGAAACATGTTTTCTTGGATTGAAAAAATTAAACGTATCCAATGATGAACAAATACTCTTTTTGGATAATGATAATATTTACGCAGGTTTTCCATCATTGAACGATTTGCCTACTGGTAATTTTTTATTAATAAACAAAAATCCTACCAATCTTTTGCACTACAGTTTCGTGCAAACAGATAATAATAATAATATTTTAAAAATTCAAGAA
>ERZ778027.4084-NODE-4084-length-13122-cov-5.419683_pt1 | contig 13122 bp, 13 predicted proteins | sample MGYA00375757_ERZ778027 | MGnify/ENA primary metagenome ERZ778027 (study PRJEB29350, sample SAMN05389817) | bioreactor metagenome | isolation source: Ammonium sulfate bioreactor | place: South Africa: University of Cape Town | collected 2014-02-18 ... | reverse complement strand
ACGCTAAACAGCGCGACTATCGCGACTGGTTGGAATCTCGAATCAATACCGAGGACAAGCGCATTGAGCGTGTGCGGGAGAAGATCACTCTCGCCATGGCTAACTATGCGCACAAGTACCGCGAGGAGACTCGCGAGGTTGATCCTTCTCCCGAATCTGCGGGCGAATACCGCGAAATGCTGAGGTCGCTTGAGGCCGACGGACTGCCGCGGTTTGAGGTGCGCTTCAAGCAACTTTTGAACGAGAACACAATCCGCGAGATCGCTAGCTTCCATGCACAGTTGAGACGCGAGGAAAGTGATATTCGTGATCGCATCGACACGATCAACGCCTCGTTGCGCGAGATTGATTATAATCCTGGCCGCTACATACTGCTAGAAGGAGTAAGGACCACAGACGCCGAGGTGCAGGAATTCCAGCAAGACCTGAGAAAGTGCACCGAAGGGGCGCTTTCGGGCTCTGAAGATGCCGCCTATTCGGAATCAAAGTTCCTAGAGGTTCAACGTATCATGGAAACGTTGGACGCGCAAAGTTACGGATGTTCGCAACTGGTTCGTCTTTTCAGCTTCAGAACGATACCGTGCCGACGACACAGAGCACGAACATTATTCAGACTCGAGCGGTAAATCGGGCGGGCAAAAGGAGAAACTTGCCTACACTGTACTTGCAGCGAGCCTCGCCTATCAGTTTGGCCTCGAACGCGGGGCGGAGCGTTCGCGCGCCTTCAATTTTGTGATGATAGATGAAGCGTTTGGACGAGGGTCCGACGAGTCAGCAGAGTACGCTCTAAAGCTTTTTCGCGAGATGGGACTGCAGCTGCTGATAGCGACACCTCTGCAAAAAATCCATGTTATCGAACCATTCGTGGCTGCCGTGGGCTTCGTACATAGCGAGGAAGGGAAAGACGGAGAGCGCTCAATGTTACGCAACATGACCGTTGAGCAATACCGTGCCGAACGGGCCGGAGGGGGCGCGTGAGCTGGACGACACCAGATGTGCTGAAGACAGAGGTTCAGAAGCTTTGGGACAGTGGACGGATTCTGGCGGGAATTGTTGACGAGGTCGCATTCCGCGAAGGACTACGAGAGCATCTATCTACTAGGGGAGAGACGGAGCGGCCGGCACGAACGGCGCCTCTCGAATTCCCACTCGCGTTGAGGGTTCGAAAGCCAAGCTCGCGCGAACTTGGAACTCACTTCGAAGGCATAAGGGCTTGGATAAAAGACATTGAGGGTAGTTCGCGCGCTGCCCTAGGTGCGGGCTATGACATCGTCTGGGAAGAAGTCGACAATCGCCTCATCGGCCGCAATGCCTTGCCCAAATCGATCCTTATTTGCAGCCGTGCCGACGCACTGGCGATGATTGGGGCCTCTGAGCAAGCTGCACGCTTCGAACTGCTTGTCTTGGATACGCTGCAAAGATTCCCCGAGCTCTATGAATGGCTGCAGCGCAATCCGCACATTACTCTGTCCAGCGCTGAGAGTTGGAACCAGGTACTTGAAGTCGTTGCCTGGTTTCGCGCACATCCCCAGTCTGGGCTCTACATTAGACAGATTGACGTCGGAAGCGTCGACACCAAGTTCATCGAACAGCGCAAGGGGCTATTGTCTGAGCTTCTAGATATATGTTTACCTTCTCGATCCGTGGATGCCACGCGCTCCGGATCTATTCAGTTCGAGGCTAGGTATGGTTTGGCGTCGCGCCCGTCTCTAGTCCGGTTTCGTGTACTGGACCCAAACCTCGCAATCTCTGGCCTGACTGATCTTACCGTACGTGTAGAAGAACTCGCCAATCTCCCCCTTAGACCCGAGCGTGTATTTGTCGTCGAAAACGATATCACAGGTCTCGCATTGCCACCGTGTGATGGGAGCGTCGTCATTTTCGGCGGTGGATATTCAATCGAACTGCTAGCCGCTGTTACTTGGCTTCCAAAGCACGAGGTTCATTACTGGGGTGACATTGATACCCACGGCTTCGCCATCCTCGATCGCTTACGCTCTTTCATTCCTGAGGCTAATTCCCTGCTAATGGACCGCGAGACTCTGCTCGATCACAAGCAGCTCTGGAGTTCTGAAGAAACACCTTTCATCGGCCCGCTCGCTCGCTTGACGCCAGAAGAGAAGGCCCTCTACGACGATCTACGCTTCGATCGCCTCGGCCGTGGTGTGCGCCTCGAACAAGAACGTATTTCGCTGGCGCGGTTTCAATTATGGTCGACTGCCATCGAACGGAAATCCCGGCTTGTGGTCACAAAGGGCGAGAGGCATCCCACAGCATTGACTTGACCATGTTTTTTAAGACTGACCCGCCGGTCGTTATTGAGGAACAGTTGGCATCACGTTTCAAACGGGATCGACAAGCTCTCCAAGCTCAGTGAGCAACGAATTAACTCTGGTGTCGAGGCTCACAGTTTTGCAGCGAAAAACGCCCTCGACTTCTGCCGCAAAGGACGCATTGGTATGCGGGTGCCGACGTTTAGCTAGGCGCCGGGTTTTTCTGGGCTGGCCTCGCGGAACGCGGGGCTTTGGGTGGTGGAAGCGCCGATACGACGCGTTCCTAAAACCCAGGAGCCAAACATGACGACAGTTGAAACTACCGACTCCATCCAGACCAAGAAAGCCGCATCGCGGAATAAAGCCGCCAAAGCAAAACCGGCAGCCAAGCAGCCATCAACAGGGCCTGCCGCAAGTAAGGTCGATGCCAGCGACGAACTGGACACGGCGCGCATCACGAAGCACGATCGCGTCCTGACGCTCCTTACTCGGCGCGAAGGCGCGACCATTCCGGAAATGATGGAAGCGACTGACTGGCAGCAACACAGCGTCCGCGGCTTCCTTGCCGGGACCGTCAAAAAGAAGCTCGGCTTCCCGCTGACATCGAAGAAGCTCGATGGCGAGCTTCGCCGCTATCGCATCGAAACGAAGCGCGGTCGCTGACGTGAGAAGCACCTCACTCGATATCGCGGCCGAGCTGTCGCGGCTCGAAGGCCTCACCAACTTCGAACTGCGTAGCGAATGGCGGCGGCTGCATGGGATGCAGCCGCCAAAGAGCCTCTCCCGCGATCTCCTGCTTCGCGGCGTCACCTACAAAATCCAGGAGAGGGCGTTCGGCTGCCTCTCGAAGTCCATCCTGCGCAAACTGTCCGGAGCAATCTCCGATGCATCGTTAGACTCCGACCCCAAAGCACCTTGCGTAAAGGCGCGGCGTGTAAGGGCGAAGGTCGGCACACGACTCGTCCGCGAATGGAACGGGCAGACCCACACTGTCCTTGTCCACGCGGACGGCGTCGAGTGGCGTGGCCAGCGCTTCAAATCGCTCTCTATCGTCGCGCGCGAAATCACCGGCGCACACTGGTCCGGTCCGCGCTTTTTTGGTCTGGACAGGCGCTCCAAATGAAACGCCTGAACTGCGCCATCTACACCCGCAAGTCCTCCGAAGAGGGGCTCGACAAGGAATTCAACTCGCTCGACGCCCAACGGGAGGCGTGCGCGGCCTTCGTGCTGAGCCAAAAACACACTGGCTGGGCGTGCCTTCCCAATTTCTACGACGACGGTGGCCTATCGGGTGGCAGCATGGAGCGACCGGCGCTTCAACGGTTGCTGGCCGACATTCAAGCCGGCAAGGTTCAAATCGTCGTTGTCTACAAGGTCGACCGGCTGACACGGTCGCTCGCCGATTTTGCGAAGATCGTCGATGTGTTCGACGCACACGGCGCCTCGTTCGTCTCGGTGACGCAGCAGTTCAATACCACGACGTCCATGGGCCGGCTCACGCTCAATATGCTTCTGTCGTTCGCACAGTTCGAGCGTGAGATTGCCGGCGAGCGCATTCGCGACAAGATTGCCGCGTCGAAGGCCAAGGGCATGTGGATGGGCGGCAACATCCCGTTGGGCTATGACGTCAAGGATCGCAAGCTGATCGTCAACCAAGTCGAAGCCGAGACGGTCCGCATGATCTTCCGGCGCTATGCAGAACTCGGGTCAGTCAGGGTACTCGGGCACGAACTTGATCGGCTTGGCGTCGTCAGCAAACGTCGGGAGGGCGCCGGTGGTGTCCTGGCGGGAGGGAACCCCTTCTCTCGCGGTGCACTCTACACACTTCTGCAGAACCATCTCTATCGCGGTGAAATTGCTCATCAGGGCAACCTCTATCCCGGACAGCATGAGCCCATCATCGACGCTCAGCTCTGGGAAGCCGTTCAAGAGAAGCTGTCTGGCAATCGGCAAGCGCGGGCGCTTGGCGCGACCGCCGGGGAGCCGAGCCTGCTTTCTGGACTGATCGTCGACAGCGCCGGACAGCGGATGACGCCGACGCACTCGGTCAAGAAAGGGCGCCGCTATCGGTACTATGTCTCGGCGTCGTTGATCACAGGCACCCGTTCAGATCATGCAAAGGGCTGGCGCATTCCCGCGGGCGACGTCGAGGCGTTGGTCCTTGATCGGCTCCGCGCATTCTTTGCCTCGGGGCCGGACGTTGGAGAAGCATTGTCATGCTTCGAGCTTGATGCCTCGAGTCTTCGGTCGGTACTTTCGAAGGCAATGCAACTCGCAGAAGGCTGGACGATCCTGCCGTCGATCAAAGTACGAGAGCTTGTGCGATCGATCATCGAGACTGTCGAGATCCATGATGATGAGGTCATCACGTCACTGAAGCGAAGGGAGATCGCATCTTTCCTTCTGGGTGACACTTTCACTCCGCCAGTGATTACAGGGCCTGAAACATTTGAACTGCGCATTGAGGCGAAGCTGCGCCGCTCAGGGAAGGGCATTCGCTTGATAGTTGGCGGCGGTATCGCCGAAAAACCAGATGGACAGATGGCAGCTTTAATGCGCGAGTCGCACGCGACGCGCGATGCCCTAATGACGGGGCAGGACGCGACCATCGACGCAATGGGGCAGCGGCTGGGCATCAAGCGAGACTATCTGTCGGCGCATATGCGCGTGATCTATCTCGCACCGGACATCGTCCTCGCACTCGTATCGGGACGATATCCACCTGAGCTGACACCGGCGCGCCTTCTCTCTCTTTGCAAAGACCTGCCACATGACTGGCAGCTTCAGCGCGCAGTACTCGGGTTCGAGACGCGGTAGTGGGCCGGCAACGTCTTAAATCGATGCGAGTCTGACCGCGCGAAAAAGGCCGACAGAGACAAATCGGCCTCTGAGCGTAGAAAGTTCCCCAGAGACGCGGTCGGCCGCAGGCGACTCCAACATGTCCGTCGCCAAGCCGCGGATTTTACGGCGAAATTCCGCCTACGGAAATCGCATAGTATGCATCTATTTCAATGACTTAGTCGGTGGCTGGGGGACTAGGATTCGAACCTAGACAGGCAGAGTCAGAGTCTGCAGTCCTACCATTAGACGATCCCCCAAAGCCGGGACCAGGCGAGCGCGGGGCGTCGCCGGAGCGGGGGTCATAGCAGCAGGTCCGGGCATCTGCAAGCGCGGGCACGCGATCCGCGATCTTTTGCCGGTCGACCGCTGCGCGCCGGGCAAAATCGGCGTTCGCCCGGGGCATCGCCGCTCCGCGCTTTACGCACGGTTGTGACCTGCTACACTCCCGCCAACAGAGGTCCAGATGATTGGCCTGAAGAGCGCGGCGGCAGCATGTCAGCCGTCGTGATGCCAGGTCCTGGAGAGACAATTTGAAACCAGATCACCCAGGCCCTGGCGCGCCACCTGGTGCCGAGCGTCTGTCGAAATCCGATGAATTCATCGGACATGGCGGCAGCGGAAACGCGACGCCCGCCTCAGCAAATCAGCAAAATTCCGCGCAGCGAGCCGCAGTTCCGGACGTCACCGCACGCCGCGATTCTAGCGCGCGCGCTGGGAGCAGCTCCGGCGATCTTGCCGATCCGATCTACGGCGCGCTCGACCTCGGGACCAACAACTGCCGCCTGCTGCTCGCGCGTCCGTCGCGAAGAGGGTTCCGCGTCGTTGATGCGTTCTCGCGAATCATTCGGCTCGGGGAAGGCGTCAGTCTGTCCGGGCGGCTCTCCGATCAGGCGATGAGCCGGACGATGGAAGCGTTGAAAGTGTGCGCGGGGAAGCTGCAGCGGCACCGCGTGGGACGTGCGCGCATGGTTGCGACGCAAGCCTGTCGCGTCGCCGAGAACGGGCAGTCGTTCGTCGCAAACGTGCGGGACAATTTCGGCCTCGAGATCGAGGTTCTGACCTCGGAGATGGAAGCGCGGCTCGCGGTGGCGGGATGTGCAACGCTGATCGATCCCGAGGCCGAGTTCGTGCTGGTGTTCGACATCGGCGGCGGTTCGTCCGAAATCATCTGGCTGGACATGACGCGGTTCGGTTCGCGCCGGGACGTGCTGACCGGGCGTTACGATATCGACGATGCCATCGTCGCTTGGGAGTCGCTTCCCGTCGGCGTGGTGACGCTTGCGGAACGGTTCGACGGGCGGACTGTGACGCCCGACAGCTTCGCCGCGATGTCCAATGCGGTGACCGAGCTGCTCGCGCCGTTCGAGGCGATGCATCGCTTTTGCGAGCGCGTCGCGGGGCGGAAGGTGCATTTCCTCGGCACGTCCGGCACGGTGACGACGATTGCGGGCGTGCTGCTCGATCTCGAACGCTACGATCGCAAACGCGTCGACGGTATCTGGCTCAACACTGCGCAGATCAACGATGTCACGTCACGGCTGCTCAATTTGAGCTACGAGGATCGGATCCTCGAACCCTGCATCGGGCGGGAGCGCGCCGACCTCGTGCTTGCCGGCTGCGCCATTCTCGATGCCATTCTGAAGCTTTGGCCGGCCGAGCGCCTTCGGGTCGCCGATCGCGGATTGCGCGAAGGCATTTTGATGCGTCTGATGATGGAGGACGGCGTCTGGCGCACGGGCCGCCGCCGTCGTGGCCGCTCGCGACGATCAGGAAACAGGCCCAACCCATGACGAATAACAAGAGTGGCGGAGGCAAGGGCCGGCAAAGCCTCAGCGGCGGGCAGCGGCAATTGCATACGGCGGTTAAGACCGCGCGCAAGCGTTCGGTGTCGTCAGCGCGTTGGCTCGAACGGCAACTGAACGATCCTTATGTTGCCGCGTCGAAGCGCGAAGGTCTGAGATCGCGTGCCGCGTACAAGCTTCGTGAGATTGACGGGCGCTACAATTTCCTGAAGCCCGGACAGCGCGTCATCGATCTTGGCGCTGCGCCCGGCGGCTGGTCGCAGGTCGCGGCGGAAAGCGTCAAGTCGGTCGGCGGCAAAGGACAGGTGGTCGCGATCGACTATCTTAGCTTCGAGCCGATCCCTGGCGTCGATATCATCGAAATGGATTTCACGGACCCGAATGCGGAAGATCTGCTGAAGTCGCGGCTGCGCGGCGGGAAGGCGGATGTCGTGCTGTCGGATATGGCGGCTCCGACCGTCGGGCACGCGAAGACGGATCATCTCCGGATCATGGGACTCGCCGAAGCGGCGGCGGCGTTCGCGGCGGACGTGCTGGAGCCCGGCGGCGTTTTTCTGTGCAAGGTGTTCCAGGGCGGAACCGAGCGCGATCTGCTCGATATGTTGAAGCGCGACTTCAAGGTCGTCCGTCATGTGAAGCCGCCCGCGAGCCGCGCGGAGAGTTCCGAGCTTTATGTTCTGGCGACGGGGTTCCGCGGTTCTCAGGGCGACTGAGACGACCGCGCCAGGGCGACCTGATCGTTCATGGTCATTGTCGCGGGAACGGCAACAGAAGCTGCGAGCGCAACAGCTTTTGCGCAAGCGATGTCGTGGCCCTGCGTGCGTGCCATCTCGTCGAAGTCCGCCGAGAGTTCGAGCAGATCTTCCATCTGAAGCCTGGGCGTGCCGGGCCGGATCGCGAAGCGCGACTCGCAATTGGTCTCGGACCATGCGAGCGCCGCCACCGGATGCTGGTGATCTCCGCGCGACGGTTGCGTTGCAGGAAATGGGTCGATCGCAATAAAAGAGGCGCAGAGAACAGCGAACCCGGCTCCAGCCAGGGTCAGGCCGATCATAGCTCTCGCGCCAACCATATCTAATCCAAGAAGAAACTCATGGGGGCTTTCACCCCGTGCGAGAAAGCTCGCAAATTCCGACGACAGCCATGTGACGGTGGCCCCAATCCATTGGCCGCATTACTATTTGACGCGGTATAGACGCTTCCAAGCTTGAAACCTTGGTGCTATAGACCGCGCGACAATGTTCCGCCCCAGGGGGCCTGGACGTGTCGCCCCCCAAAAATTGGAGAAGTCCGCATGACTTCGAGCCTTTCGCTCGATTCGGGGATCGCGCTTACCTTTGACGACGTTCTGCTCGTTCCAGGTCCATCCGACGTCATGCCCGGACAGACGGATGTCTCGACCCAGCTCACGAAATCCGTGCGGCTCAGCATTCCACTGCTGTCCTCGGCGATGGACACCGTCACCGAGGCGCGCCTCGCGATCGCCATGGCGCAGGCCGGCGGCATCGGCGTTCTGCATCGTAATCTGACGATCGAGGATCAGGCGCGGCACGTCGCGCTGGTCAAACGCTATGAGAGCGGCATCGTTCTCAATCCGGTTACCATCTCGCCGAGGAAGACTCTGGGCGAGGCGCTGAAGCTGATGGCCGACAACGGCGTCACCGGAGTTCCGGTCGTCGAGAGTTCGAGCGAAGGTCCGGACGGCAGCGCCGGGAAGGGCAAGCTCGTCGGCATTCTGACGAACCGCGACGTGCGTTTCGCGGTTCGCGTCGATCAGCCGGTTTCCGAGCTGATGACGAAAACAAATCTGGTGACGGTCAAGCGTAACGTCTCGCAGGACGAGGCCAAGCGCCTGCTGCATCAGAACCGGATCGAGAAGCTGATCGTCGTCGACGAGCACAACAACTGCATCGGTCTCATCACGGTCAAGGATATCGAGAAGGCGGCGAAGTATCCGCACGCATCGAAGGACGCGCATGGCCGGCTTCGTGTCGCGGCTGCGACGACGGTCGGTGAGGACGGTTACGAGCGCACCGAACGGCTGATCGATGCCGGTTGCGACGTGATCGTCGTCGATACGGCGCATGGGCACTCGGCGAAAGTCATCGACGCCGTCACGCGCATCAAAAAGCAGTCGAACAGTGCGCAGGTCATCGCCGGCAACGTCGCGACGGCCGACGCGACCAAGGCATTGATCGATGCCGGTGCGGATGCCGTCAAAGTCGGCATCGGGCCGGGCTCGATCTGCACGACGCGGATCGTCGCCGGCGTCGGCGTTCCGCAGCTCACGGCGGTGATGGAATGCTCGAAGGAAGCCTCGCGCGCGGGCGTTCCTATCATTGCTGACGGCGGCATCCGCTTTTCCGGCGACATCGCGAAGGCGATCGCGGCAGGCGCGTCGTGCGCGATGATCGGCTCGTTGCTGGCCGGTACTGATGAAGCGCCGGGCGAGACCTATCTCTATCAGGGACGGAGCTACAAGTCGTACCGTGGCATGGGTTCGGTCGGCGCAATGGCGCGCGGCTCGGCCGATCGCTACTTCCAGGCGGAAGTCCGCGATACGCTGAAGCTCGTGCCCGAAGGCATTGAGGGACAGGTGCCCTACAAGGGGCCGATGGATTCGGTCGTGCATCAGCTCGTCGGCGGATTGCGCGCGGGTATGGGCTATCTCGGCGCGAAGACGATCCCCGAATTCCAGAAGCGTGCGAAGTTCGTGCGCATCTCGCCTGCGGGCATTCGCGAGAGTCACGCGCATGGCGTGCTCATCACGCGCGAAAGCCCGAACTATCCGGGCTCGGGTGTCTAAGGCTATCGTTCCCGGCAATCTCCGGCGGAGGCATCGATGACGGTCACGGATTTTCTACTGCCGGTGTTCGTTCAGGTTGCGCTGACGTTTGCGTTGCTGATCAGAACGGCGATCGGCCGTGTTTCGAGTTTCCGAAGCGGCGAAGTGAAGCCTGAGGACATCGCGCTCGGCGAACAGGGTTGGCCGAAGAAAGTCACGCAGTACGGCAATGCGTTCAAGAACCAGTTCGAACTGCCGGTGCTGTTCTATGTGCTGATCGCGTTCATTCTCATCACCAGGGTCGGCGACTTTCTGCTGCTGGTTCTGGCGTGGATCTTCGTCGTCCTGCGCCTTATGCATGCCTACGTTCACACGACCGGCAATAACGTGCTTCTGCGCGGCCGCATCTACGGCGGCGGCCTGATCGTCTTGCTGGCGATGTGGGTGATCTTCGCCGTCAGGATCCTGACCGGCGCCTAAAAGGAAATCATATGAGACCTGGAGCCCGCATCGCTGCGGCGATCGAGGTTCTGGAGGCGATCCTCAATCGTTACCAGCCCGTCGCCATGGCATTGACCGACTGGGGTAAGGCGCATCGCTTTGCCGGTTCGGGAGATCGCAATGCCATCGGAGGGCTCGTTTACGACGCCCTTCGCCGCCGCGCTTCACTGGCCTGGGCGCTGGGTGACGACGGTCCTCGCGCGCTTGCGATCGGGGCCGCGCCGCAGGCGCTCGGGATTTCGGCCGAGGCCGTCATCGCGGCTTGCGATGGCGCGGAACATTCGCCGCCGCCATTGTCGGACGCCGAGCGTGCGGGTCTGACGCGCGACATGGCGGAGGCTCCGGACGCCGCGCGCGCCGACATCCCGGAATGGCTTTGGCCGTCGTTCTCGGCGCAATTCGGCGGCAACGCTGTCGCGGAAGGCGAGGCGATGGCGCGGCGTGCGCCAGCCGATCTGCGCGTCAATACCCTGAAGTCGACGCAGGAAAAGGTTCTGAAAGCGCTGCTGCCGTTCGGCGCGGCGCCGTGCCCGATCTCACCCATGGGCATTCGCGTGCCGCCTCCGTCTGGGGCGCAGCGGACGCCAAACCTGCAGGCCGAGGCGGCTTTCCAGGCGGGATGGTTCGAGATCCAGGACGAGGGCTCGCAGATCGCGGCGCTCTTGTCGGGAGCGGGTCCACGAAAGCAGGTGCTCGACCTCTGCGCTGGGGCCGGCGGCAAAACGCTCGCATTCGCGGCGCTGATGCAGAACACCGGGCAGCTCTACGCCTATGATGCGGATCGCAACCAGCTGAAGCCGATCTTCGATCGCATCAAACGTGCGAACGTGCGCAACGTGCAGGTGCTGAGGGCGGGCGATGAGACGGCGTTGGCGGCGCTCGGTTCGCGGTTCGACGTCGTTTTAGCGGATGCGCCGTGCACCGGAACGGGAACGTGGCGCAGGCGTCCTGATGCCAAGTGGCGGTTGAAGCCGGAAGCGCTCGCAGCGCGTCAGGCCGAGCAGCGTTCGGTGCTGGCGCGGGCTGCGTCGCTTGTGAAGCCGGGCGGGCAGATCGTTTATGTCACGTGCTCGATTTTGCCTGAGGAGAATGTCGAGCAGGTCGCGGCGTTCCTTGACGCGCATCGCGATTTTCGGATCGTGCCGACCGCGGATGCCTGGACCGCAGCCGGATTGGCTGGCGAAGTTCCGGTATCGGCGGACGGCCGCTCCGACACGCTCCTGCTTTCGCCAGGCCGTCATGGAACGGACGGCTTCTTCATCGCCGTGCTGGCGCGCTCCGCTTAAGCGAAGTTTCTGTGGATGGCATTCGAGACGTCTCGCGGGGTCAGTCGCGAGACGGGGAACATCGCACGTGCGCCGACGTTCAAATTTTCCGGCGCTTTCCTCGCCGAACAGAATTTGCAGAAACAAAAAGTGAGCAGTATTTGAGCACGCGTTTGCCTAGGTTTCGCCGTTGACATCGCACGAAGCGAAACTATGTGATGCGACGTTTGCCGTCAGGCTGTCGGCAAACCGAGGGATACGGGCCATGCTTCATTTCGAGCGCCAATGGCGTACCCCGCTCGTTGCGGCCAATTGAGGTCAATGAATGAGCGGTAGGGCACACTCCTTCCTCTCTCCGAAATGCGACGTTCATCCGATCCCGAACCGAGGCGGCCATACGGTCGTCGCGCGGGAAGCTATCGCCAAGGGCGAGCTGATCGTCGTGTGGAGCGGTACTCTCGTCACGGGCGAAGAGCTGAACGGCATGCCGCCGACGGTGCGGCGCTATTCGCTGCAGGTCGAAGAGAACCAGTATCTCGTCTCGCTGTCCGACTGCGAGCCGCCGGATTACGTGAACCACAGCTGCAGTCCGAATGCGGGGCTTTCCGGGCAGATCGCGCTGGTGGCGATGCGTGACATCGGCGCTGGCGAAGAAATTACCTACGACTACGCAATGAGCGACGGCTCGCCTTATGACGAGTTCACGTGCTCGTGCGGATCGCCTCATTGCCGGGTTCAGGTCTCGGGTGAGGACTGGCGTCGGGTGGAACTCTGGCAGCGCTATGAAGGGTATTTCTCGCCCTACCTTCAGCGACGCATCATGGGGGCGCAGGTTCTAAGGGCGCTGGGCGTCAAGCGGCGACGTGCGAACCGTAAATCGTCGCCGGGGGCGTCCACCGTTCCGGGCGGCTAACGGACAGCGTCCTAGCCGGGGATGCCGAGTTTCACGCCGACGTGGGCGTCGAACGTCCGGTAATCGCAGGTCAGTTCTTCGCCGGCCGCGATGTCGCGCGTGGCGACGTCGTAGCCCTCGATCGATCCGGCGTCATGCACGCCCGCGGTGTTCGGATCGTCGGCATGATTCATGAACCGGGCATTGTCCGCGCAAAGAACGAACAGGCCGCTCGCCGCGTCGAGATAGGCGTGGTCGAGAATGTTCGTCCGCGCCGGTTCGGGCAGATTGTAGATGTCGGCCTCGCTCAGCAGGCGGTCGTAGGCGGCCATGAAACGCCACGTCACGGTGCCCTTTTTGATGTCCTCGTCAGCGAACAGACCAATTCCGGCAATGGGGCTCGGCGCAAGGCGAGTCTTGACCAGCAGCATGAAATAGGGTGCCTTCCAGCTTCAGACGGGGGCGGCTTCTTTAGCCGACGAGCAGATAGAGTGTAAGATTTTGACGAAGTTCCTATCGTTTTTGGTTTTCGCGGTGCTGGTGGTTGCCACGGCGTGGTCGGGTACGCACTTCCTGCCGGGAGAGTGGTACGCATCTCTCAACAAGCCGGACTGGACGCCGCCCAACTGGGTGTTTCCGATCGCCTGGACCATTCTTTACGCCTTGATCGCGGTTGCGGGATGGCTTGTCTGGCAGGCCGTCGGATGGTCTCCTGTTATCCTCATCTGGGGTGTCGGGCTGTTCTTCAACGGCTTCTGGTCGT
>ERZ778027.4078-NODE-4078-length-13141-cov-3.188140_pt1 | contig 13141 bp, 11 predicted proteins | sample MGYA00375757_ERZ778027 | MGnify/ENA primary metagenome ERZ778027 (study PRJEB29350, sample SAMN05389817) | bioreactor metagenome | isolation source: Ammonium sulfate bioreactor | place: South Africa: University of Cape Town | collected 2014-02-18 ... | reverse complement strand
CCGCCAGTAAAAGCAACCGGGGGTGCGCTGCAAGTTTATTGGTATTCGCCAGATGATCGACCTGCGCGTAGAGTGAAATTGTTGTGAGAAAGAATAGGCAAAAAACGCAGAAACAGGTACGATTCATAGCAGTTAACAACGTTAAGTTGAGCGTTACGTTGTATAAGCTGTAAATAAGGGTAGATTACCTATAGCCTTACCGCTTGATGAGTAAATAGACTGGATAGCTTACAATAATGAACCCAATGGCATACATACCGCTCGAAAAATCGCCAATGACAACGCCCACCAGAAAGGCCAGCGAAGCCATCAGTAATAGCCAGGTTGAGAACGGATAGCCCCAGGCCCGCACAGGTCGGGCTAGATTCGGTTCTGTCTGACGCAGGCGAATCAGGGCTGCAAAGGCTGAAGCATAACAAAGCACGAAGAAGAACGTCGCAATATCCGAAAGCTTACCGTAGGTGTTGGTTAAAATCATCAGAATCGATGCGCCAGCCGTAAGCATGGTTGCATTCATGGGCGTCCCCCCTGCGTTGACCTGATTCACAAATCGAAAAAAAAGGCCATCCCGACCCATGGCAAAAATAACACGAGGGTTAAACATGATTTGAGCATTGATAATGCCCATAATCGAGATCATCAGCAGAAACGTAACGACCTGTGCGCTACCGGGACCAAACAAAAGCTGAATCGCGTCAGCAGCAGGTAGTTTGGAGCCTGCCAGCGTAGATACAGGCAATACATACAGCAGGGCCAGATTGACCAGGATGTAAATGCCAATAATCAGCAGTACACCACTAATCATCGACCGGGGCAAATTCCGGCTTGGGTCAACATCTTCTTCTGTAAAATAAGCGGCCGTAGAAAACCGACTGTAGGGCAGCCAGAATACCCAGCCATACGCCCCCTTCGGCCAGTGGACGAATCGTATTTTCGGTTAGAGCCGACTCTTTAGGCGTCACAGCGAAGCACACAATGACAAAAGCCAATAACCCAACGGCTTTCAGCACGCTCATCACTTCCTGCGCCCGACTGGCCAGCCGGACACCTATCGAGTGAAAAGCAACAAAAAGAATCAGGATACCAATGGCAATGGTTTTTTGGTAGGCAACGGCTGAAGGAAACAGTAGGGCGGTATACTCGCTCATGACAGCCGCCCCAAAAGCCATAGCTGATACACTCCCCAGCCAGCTACTGATGCCGATGATAAACCCAGCATAATTGCCAAAGGCCCGGTGTGCAAACACATACCAACCCCCTGCTTTAGCCAACATTGTTCCCAACTCCATTACGGAGAGTGACCCAGCCAGTGCATAGACACCCACAATCAACCAGACAGCAATGATAAGCGTCGGATCGCCAATGTCCTGAGCGATGGGACCGGGCTTCCGTAAGATACCTGTACCGATGGTTCCGCCGATGGTTACCGCAACGCCAAAGCCGACGCCTAATAATTTCTGAGTTGATTCTGGGCCATATCGATACGGAGGGTGTTTGCGGGATTCGATTGACAGGGAATTCGCACAACTGCTTTGCACGACTGTAAAATCGCATATGATAAATCGAAGCCCTGATTTACAATGATAGCGAAAACTTTCATCGCTCGGTCAGGTGTATGCGTCAAACAGGCTTCAATGCTGTTTTTTCGTAAGTTTGTCGCTATGAGAATCTTGCTTACACATCCGGCTGTGCTGGTTTTTGTAGGAGGGGGAGCGGGAAGCCTGCTACGATACTGGGCGGGCCGACTGATTCCGGCTACACTTACCGGGCCGTCGTTTCCCAATGCTATTTTGCTGGTGAATGTAGTGGCCAGCTTTGTTCTGGGCGCAGTGGTTGGCTGGGTAATCAATCGGTCGGCGGGCGACGAAATGCGGTTATTGCTAGGGGTTGGATTTTGTGGTTGACTCAGTACATTTTCCAGTTTTAGCTACGATACAGTCTTTCTGCTGCAAAATGGCCGCTTTGCCGCAGCACTGCTTAATATCAGTTTAAATGTGATTCTATGCCTGCTTGCGTCGGCGGGCGGGCTGTTGCTTGGGAAAGGCATATAAACATGAAACACCTGTACATCGCAATTATTTTATTATCACTAATGAGTTCAGCCCTTCAGGCACAGGATATAGCGCGTCGGTTGTTCGATGCACATGACACGTTCAAAGAAAAAGCCCTCATTCACCGTCGGTTTAAACACAAGGATATTATTCCTTTGCTTAATGCACTGGGTAAACCTCTGTCGGTCAGTCAGGCCGGTGAGTCGTTGGAGGGCCGGGCGATTTACAAAGTGAAAGCTGGGACGGGAGCCACGAATATCCTCTTATGGAGTCAGATGCATGGCGATGAAGCTACGGCTACCATGGCGCTGTTCGATATATTTAACTTTCTTCAGGCTAAAAATGACGGTTTCGATGCGCTACGGCAGGCCATTCTGAGCCAGATGACGGTTCATTTTGTGCCGATGCTTAACCCCGATGGTGCCGAGCGGTTTCAACGCCGGACAGCTACCGATATCGATATGAATCGGGATGGGCTTCGATTACAGACACCCGAAGGAGCCCTGCTGAAACAACTGCAACAAACGCTAAAGCCGCTGGTAGGCTTTAATCTACACGATCAGAATCCGCGTTATGGCGTTGGTAAAACGGGTAAGCAGGCTGTCGTGTCGTTTCTGGCGACGGCTTACGATGAAGACCGGAATCTAAACGATGTCCGCCAACGCTCTATGCAGTTGATTGTGGGCATGAACCGCGTTTTACAACAGTTTATTCCCGGACAAATTGCCCGATATGACGATGAATTTGAACCGCGTGCCTTTGGCGATAACATCCAGAAATGGGGTACAACCCTGATTTTAATTGAATCGGGAGGTTACAAAGGCGATTCGGAAAAGATGGCCATCCGGCGACTGAATTTCGTGGCTATTTTAACGGCGCTGAAGGAGATTGCTGATGGATCGTATAAACAGGAGCCCATTGCCGATTATCAGGCTATTCCCGAAAACGGTCGTGCGTTGTTCGATGTACTGATTCGGAACGCAACCGTCATACGCGAAGGTCGCCCGGTTATGGTCGATGTCGGAATCAATCATAATGAGGTTAGCGATGAGGCCGCCCGGACATTTCAGTATAAAAGCGTGGTTGAAGACATCGGTGACTTATCGACTTTCTACGGTATTGACGAGATTGACGCGACCGGATTAACCCTTGTTCCGGCTAAAATTTATCCCGAAACGCTGGATACGGCTACTGATCTGGCTAAACTGGATTTGCCAGCCTTACGACGCGATGGAATTCTCGTCTTCAAAATTCGAAAATCCAGTAAGAAAGAGTTTCCGGTTCAGCCGGTTCATCTGCTGTATGAAGGAGACTTACCGGCTCAGCCGCTTCAACTGGAACAGATCCCTACGTTTCTGCTGAAAAAAGGCGATCAGGTACAGTATCAGTTTGTGAATGGCTTCTGGAAAGAAGTGCCGCCCAACGCTAGTAGCCCACAAAATGGCGTGGTTGATTGACGCGTTGAATAAGTATAATTCAAGCGTAATACTGGGGTAATGTTGGGGTAACAACTGCGGGGTAGATTTGTCCTGTAGTCGGTTGGCTAATTTCCGCTAAGCCATTCTATACATTTTCATATTGGTGTCGCATGAAAGGCCAGGGCTTTGCGCTGGCTTTTTTCTTTGCCTTACCGCCAGGCAAATCTTTGGAGTAAGCAAGAAAAAACCATTGTGGATTGAATTTCTAAAAAATGAAAACGCCCAACTCACAAAAGTCGGGCGTTTTCATTAGTCTGAGAACGTCGATTAGAAATTGAACCGGGCTCCCAGTTGCATTTGCCAGCGCGAGCTGAGCGGATCGATGGAATATGGAGCCGATGGACGCGACCAGGTAAAGGTCGGATCGCCCGTGGCTGGGGTCGATGCAGGTGCTAAACCGATTGACGCCGTCGAATTGAAGGTATTGGGCGAGAAGTAGTAATAGCCCAGTTTCTTGTCCAGCAAATTCAGGAAGTTGATAATATCGTAGCTAATCTGGATCGACTGACGGCCTTTCAGCTTAAACTCGTGCAGGAAGCGCAGGTCCATTGTATTGTTCCAGGGGGTACGGCCACCGTTTCGCTCGGTGAAAGTTCCTTTGCGGGTTTTCAGATACGGATCAGATTCAACAAAGGCCATAAAATCAGTGGCTTGTGTACCTGTTGGCAGTAGTTTCTGCGCTTCGGCCAGATCGCGTGGAATATAGGCCAGGCTGTTAGCCTGCCCTGTACCATCGATGGTTCTATTCACATAACCCCACGAGAATGGTGCTCCTGATTGCAGCGAGTAGAACAGCGTAACCGTAGTAGCATTGCGCGGGTTCCAGACCTGACGGTAGTTAATCGTACCTACAATCCGATGGCGAATATCGAAGTTCGAGTAAGCCAGTTGCGGATCGTTTGGTGTAAGCGACTGGTTCAACTGCCAGTTCGATTCCATCGAGTTTCGAATACCGTTGGTAATATCGAACGATTTGCCGTAGGTATAGGCGGTTGAGAAGCCAAACCCCATCGGGAAGTTCCGCTGAATCTGGCCGGTCAGGCTATAGCGATACCCTTTGTTGGTATTCGTCAGCATGTAGGCATTCGCGAAATTGTTGTCGATGCGTTGAGCTCCGGCGGCTCCACTAGCGGCTACGTAAATGGGCTGTTGCTGCTGCGTGTCGTAGCTGTAGTAACGAACCACATCTTTGGTATTCACCTGCATAAACTTCAGGTCATTGATCACTTTGGTGTACAGCCCTTCAACCGTGAACTTATAGCCACCGATGGTATAATCGACCGCAATGTTGTTACGGAACATTTGGGGCATCTTGAAGTTGTTATCGATCAGGTCGACCTGCGTACGGGTTACCCCACCATTGGCCGGATTGTTGTTGATAAGCAGCCCACCATTCGGAACCAGCGGATCACCAACCAGCTTGGTTGCAGCCGTAGCGTTGTTATTGAAGTCATACGCGCCATAGCCAACCCCGTTGTTGTAGAACGCATACCCTAACCAGGCAAATGGAACCCGACCTGTAAATAGCCCGGTACCACCGCGAATGATCAGACTCTTGTCGCCTTTGGCATCAATGGTAAAGCCTAAGCGGGGCGAAATCTGAACGTTATTCAGATATGAGTTCGTAATCTGGTTCAGCGGGGTGTAGGTATAGGTTTTGCCATAGTTGGCAGCATCGCCCGCCGAAGCTGTTACCTGCGAGCTAAGGGTTGGCTTTTTAGGCAGCCCTGTGTAATCCAGACGGATACCCGGCGACAGTTTGATCCGGTCGGTAAGCTGGATATCGTCTTGTAAGTACAGGCTCAACAGGTTTACATTGAAATGAGCGTAGGGGTTGTTGAATTGGTTATCCAGATTGTTGGTGGCATCGCCAAATGGGTAACTACCCCGAACCCGGTTGGGTAGCTTGGCCAGAAATTCATCGACCGATCGGTACGAAATTCGTCCGTTGGGCGAATTAACAAAGCCATAATCGATTGTGTACAATTCGTTGTGGGTACCCAGCGTGAAGGTATTCTTACCCAGATAGAACGTGAAGTTGTCGGTAACTTCAAACGTTTTCTGGCGGAGATTGAACACAGACGCTTCCCGGTCATTACCCAGGAAAATGGTTCCGCCGTTGTAGCCAATTTCAACCTGTGGGAACGTCCGAATGTTGGAAAGCGTGTTGCGGAAATCGTGTACGCTCGAATAACCAACGATCAGGCTGTTGGAGGCCCGGCCACTGAACTGGGTTTTCAATTCGGCTACGGTGCTGGTCTGGTTGTTCGATTGTTTGAAATCGATGCTACCGAATCGGAAGTTAGCGGCATCGCGCTCCAGGTTCGTTGCTTCCGAAAACACCGTATTGTTCCGAATCGTCAACTGATTTTTGTCGTTGATATTCCAGTCCAGTCGGTTAAAGAATTTGGTGCTGTTGGAATAAATCGAATAGTTGCCAAACGAACCCGCGTCGAGGCCATAGTTCGTTTTTACGAAATCGCTGATCTGCTGAGCCACCGCTGCATCTTTAATCAACGAGCTGGGCGTGCCTGCCTGAAACTGAACAGGATCTTGCCGACGGGTAATTTCTTCGTTGGTAAAGAAGAACAATTTGTTTTTGATAATCGGGAAACCAACCCGAACGCCCGTCTGGTATTCATAAAAGGAACTAGGGAGCTTTTCTTTTGCATCCGAAGCGCCATTCCACGAACCTGTCAGCGTGGCATTCCGGCCAAAGCCGTATACAGAACCCGTTACCTCGTTGGTACCGCTTCGGGTAACTGCATTTACCGAACCGCCGAGGAAGTTACCAAGTCGAACGTCGAACGGTGCTACGGCCACCTGAATATCCTGAATCGCATCCAGACTAACGGGGTTGGTACGGGTGCTGGAACCCGGCTGCCCCGACGTACCGGTTGAGCCACCCAGCGAAGGGCTAAAGCCAATCGCGTCGTTGTTGATGGCTCCGTCGATGGTTACGTTATTATACCGGAAGTTGGTACCGGCAAATGAGTTATTGTTATTGGCCTGGGGCGAAAGCCGGGTCATATCGGTCAGGCTGCGCGAAATAGTTGGTAACCGACGGATGGCTTCGCTGTTGATGCTACTGCCTGCCCCCTGGCGTTCGCCTTCACGGCTGCCTTTGATTACAACTTCGGTAAGGGTTGAACTTGCATCCTTCAGGGTCAGATTCAGATTTGTGGTTTCGCCCAGACGAAGCACAACATCCGATATAGTTTCGGTACTATAACCCACATACGTGACAACCACCTGATAAGGACCTCCGGCATTCATGTTATTGATCCGGAAGCGACCTTCAATATCCGTTACGGCTGCGTACTTGGTGCCGGTTGGCGTATAAACAGCCTGGACGGTAGCGCCCGGCAAAACTTCTTTCTTGGCATCGGTGATAAGACCGCTAAGACCACTGGTTGTAACCTGCGCCCAGGACGCGGAAGCAGTGGCTATAAAAACTACTAGTACTAATAAGGTAGATACGATTGACTTCATTTGCGATAGCGCATTGATTTCGGTGCAAAATTCATGGAAATCAGCGCGCTACGTGTTAACCAAATGTTATGATGATAGTAGACATGGTTAAGAATTTGTTAAGAAAGTCTTCTGATAGATAATGTCCTGATTATACACGCTGGGCGAGAACACGAACGACTTGATTTACCCGGCAACTAAAAATTAATCGGTTGATTCTGTTACTTATCAAAAAAGGTTCCGTCTAATACTCGACTAAGTCGATGAACTTTTGGGGTGTTTTCCAGCGTTCGGCATAAAATGTGTAACGGCATTTGGTATTAAATGAAAAAATGAAATATTTAATACGAAGTTGGATTAGTTTTTGGCTGGTTGTGAATGACTTAGTAATTTGGTGCCTTGCAACATGTGAAGTGCTTCTCTGTAACTCCCTAATATATACGTTTACCCACTAACTACCGTAACAATGATTTCCAAGAAAGCAAAATATGCGATCAAAGCCCTTAAGGTATTGACTGAAGAGTATGGAAAAGGCCCTGTACTGATTTCCTACATTTCAGCCAAAGAAAATATTCCGAAAAAGTTTCTGGAAGCCATTCTGCTTGAACTCCGGAACCACGGTATTCTGCAAAGCCAGAAGGGCAAAGGGGGAGGATATCTTTTGCGCGTCGATCCGAGCCGTGTCAATCTGGCGCAGGTGTTACGGGTTATTGATGGCCCTATTGCACCAACTCCCTGCGTGTCGTTTAACTTTTACGTAAAATGTGACGACTGTGATGATGAGGTGACCTGTGCACTCCGTCCAATCATGGAGCGCGTTCGGGACGCGAATCTGAGCGTCTACGAAAATACGTCGCTATTGACATTCCAGGCAAGGGGAGCCGTCGAAGCCGTTGGGGACGCTAGCCCCGAACTGGCTGAAGCGACGAAATAAACAGTTAAAATAGCGTAGGGGTAACGGAGTTGTCAAACGTAACAACTCCGTTACCCCTACGCTATTTTTAATACGGTTGTTTGTCTATTCTTCGGCTGGCTGGTGTTCTTTCCGCAGCAAGTCGTTAACCGTTTTTACCGGGTTAAATGTAATCAGCGGAACTTCTACGAAAATGGTGTTCCAGTCGGCCATCGCGCCATTCCACAGACCGGGCAATTCCTGCGCTTTCAAGTCTTTCCCATCTTTCGATTTTGCCGTAATGAAGCCTGTGAGTGGATCGCGGTAGGCGGGCAGATCATATTTTTTGCCATGGCGATCGTTCAGCCCACAAACTAAATCGACGGGGTTGAAGTGCGTCGCTTCGTCAAAAATGGCTTTTTGTGCCGGATTTTCCAGATCGATCTGGGCCGATTCAACCACTTGCAGCGAGACGGAGCCATCCTGATTTCTTGCCCAGAACGGTCCACCACCGGGTTCGCCAACATTTTTCACCATACCACATACGCGTACAGGACGATCCAGCTTCCGTCGGAAATAGGCTACTTTCTCTTCATTTGATAAGCTGTCAAACCCGTCGGGAGGGAGTGTGAACAGGGTTCGCCGGAACAATTCATCAGCTTCAGCCAGATAGCCCTCACTCACGTTTTCAGCGTCCAGAAGATCCTGTAAACGAGCAATCTGCTGTTGGGCATCGAGCAATACAGCGGCTATTACTTTTTTATAGGTAATGGTTGGCTCCTTGATTTCGTCCGGCACTACGTTGTCGATATTCTTGATGAACACGATGTCGGCATGAATATCGTTGAGATTTTCGATCAAAGCGCCATGACCCGCCGGACGGAATAATAACGAACCGTCGGCATTGCGGAACGGCGAATTGTCCATGTTGACCGAAATCGTATCGGTCGATTTTTTCTGTTCTGAGAAGCTTATGTCGAAGGTTACGCCAAGCCAGGCTTCATAGTCAGCTTTCTGCTCATCGATAAGTTGCTCGAAGCGGGAGCGGTGTTCGGGTGAAACAGTGAAGTGAATTTTTACCAGCCCATCGGCATTGGCATAGGCGGCTCCTTCTACCAGGTGTTCCTCTACAGGTGTACGTGGTCCATCGATATACTGGTGAAATTTGAGCAACCCTTTTGGTAAACTCCCGTAATCCAAACCTTTGTCGGTCAGCAGATAGGTCAGTACGGTTTTCCGGTCGTTGTCGGTTACCGCTTTGTCCAGATCCAGGCCATCGGCGGCCATAGCCGCTTTCAGATCTTCATAGAACGCGAAATCTGCAATACGGGTAAAGAATTCGTCAACAGATTTGTCGGATTTACCATCTAGTGCAGCAAACAATGACTTAAACATCCGGGTAGCTGCTCCCGACGCGGGTACAAATTTGACCAGGTCGCGCTCATGGGCAGCTTCATCGAAACGGTGAATATAAGCCGTTATCTGGTCGTCGGGTACACGAACAATGCCATCGCCAATGGTAGCGGCTTTAATGACGTTCAGGTATGGAAAGCCTTCTACGAAGTGCTGTATTTGCTGGTCAATCTGGTCGAGAGTTACCCCTTGTACCAGAATCTGGTCCTGATCCTGCTCAGTAAACTGCATAGCAATAAGATGAAATAGCGTTTAGAACGTTGGCAAATTGCGGATTTCGACAATAGGACGCAAATCAAATTATTGCAAAAAGACATAACTATATGCCAATTTTGTACCCCTTAAGTCATTTCTTGATCACGAACCTTTGCCGGGCTCTAAACTAATACATTGCCATGAAACTAATTGCTTTCGACGCCGATGATACGCTTTGGGTTAATGAACCCAACTATGTAGATGTAAAGCAAAAGTTATGCGACCTGCTGGCACATCATATTGATGAGGAGACGCTCTCAAGCCGGTTTTATGAAACCCAGATGCGAAACATGAACCTGTTTGGCTACGGAGCAAAGAGTTTTATTCTGTCAATGATCGAAACGGCGATTCAACTGACTGATGGCGCTATAACAGGTTCTGAAATTCAGCAGATTATTGATACCGGACGTCAGCTTATCAACTACCCGATTGATGTACTGGACGGTATTCCTGAAGTACTGGAAACGCTTTCCAAAAACTTTGATCTGATGTTACTGACCAAAGGTGATCTGTTCGATCAGGAGAGTAAGATTGCGCGTTCGGGTCTGGGGCACTACTTCAGGCACATGGAAATCGTTTCGGAAAAGAACGAGCAGGCTTATCAGCGTGTATTGCAGAAATATAATGTAAAACCAGCCGACTTTATCATGATTGGCAACTCGTTAAAGTCCGACATTTTACCGGTTGTACATATCGGCGGACACGCGATTCACATTCCGTATTCCATCACCTGGATTCATGAGCGGGTGGAAGACGAGCAACTGGTCGGTAAATCATTTACTACGCTGGAAAGCGCCCGTGAGCTACTGGCTTTGTTCTGAGGGATGGCGCTTGTCGTATCGCACGAGGGCTTCGATTAGAACATCGTCGGTCAGATTCTGCGAATGGGCGGCAATAAAGTCGGCAAGTTCGGGGCCCATATCGGGTAACACCCGGCTGAGTGAATATTCGGTAGGAATGATAAAGCGGGGCCTATCCCCTGGTTTTTGTAGGTAGAGATCCTTCGATAGAATGTATTTTCCATCGAATCTGTCTTCAGGTGGGGTGCGCCTGGTGTACAGTTTGCGGTCAATCGGTCGGAACTGCTTACTCCATCGGCAAAACAATTTTGTAGGACCATCATACAAAACTTCGTAGTAGGTGACCCGCTGTATACCTAATACCTTGTAAGGATCGCTAATAAACCGACGACCTTCGAACAGAAACTCATCGGGTAAAGCCTGTACTATTGCCACAGAATCGCTTAGTCCGCAATAAATCTGATCGACAACCAGGTTATAAGCAATGGCAGCAGGCACTTTATGCTGATTTCTGTATACCAGATAGCCATAGTGCCAGACTTTGTCGTTTAAGTAAGGCGTTCCTAAATAGGTAGGAGAATACCAGGTGCCGCTGAAATTTTCTACAGTTACTAATCGCCCTTTTTCATCCTGCGTAATAACCCGGTACGGCCGTTGGCCCTGGGCCAAACTTATATGCTGACAGATTAAGCAGACCGTGATGCTGAGTAGATAGGCGAAGCGTTCCATGGCTGTGGTAGGTGGTAGTATTTATAGCATTCTGAGCGAATATAGTTACTGAACCAACCACAGGTACAGATGGGAAAAGGGAATAATTAAAATTAATCGCTTTTAAATTCAGATTTTCCGCTACTAATGGAAGCCTACTGGATAGAAAATTGGTCTGCATCCAGATTGGCTGGAAACTTCTGGCGAAATGCCTGTAAATCATCCAGGGAAATCGTTTGCTGATGAACGGCTTCGGTATCGGTATGGCGGGCAAGTAGCTCCCCTTTGAAGTCGATAATGGCTGAGTCGCCGGAGTAGGGGTGTCCGTTTCCATCGGTACCCACGCGATTGACACCCGCCACATAGGCCAGATTTTCGATGGCTCGTGCCTGCAATAAGGCATTCCAGGGGGCTCGGCGAACGGCTGGCCAGTTAGCTACATACAAGAGTAAGTCATAAGCAAACTCATGCGATTGGCCATCGGTATTCCGGCTCCAGACCGGAAACCGAAGATCGTAGCAGATAAGTGGACAAATTCGCCACCCTTTCCATTCTTTGATAATTCGACGGGTTCCGGCCGTATAAATTTTTTCTTCGCCCGCCATGCGGAACAGATGCCGTTTGTCGTAGGTATCGAACTGCCCATCGGGCTGCATCCAGACGAGACGGTTAAAGTAGTTAATCCCTTCTTTTACCACATAACTTCCCGTAACTACAGCGCCCGTTTGGGCTGCCATCTGCTTGAGCCAACGAAAAGTCATCAAGTTCATAGGCTCGGCTACGGAAGCAGCATCCATTGTAAAGCCCGTTGTAAACATTTCAGGCAATACAATCAGGTCGGTAGGCTCTGGTAAACTGAATATACGCTCCTCCAGCATGGCGCGGTTCGCCACCGGATCTTGCCAGTATAGGCTGGTTTGGAGGAGCGTGATATTCATTGTCTATTACTTTGGAAACTTCATTTTATACTCTGCGTCGGTTTTGCCTTTTGAGATGTCGGTCAGTTTTTTCTTAATGAGCGTCCGGCGGATAGAGGGGAGGTAATCGGTAAACAGTTTGCCTTCCAGGTGGTCGTACTCGTGCTGAATAATTCGGGCCGCCATGCCATCATATTCTTCTTCGTGTTCGTTCCAGTCGGTATCAAAATAGCGAATAACCACAATTTCAGGTCGGAACACTTCGCCCCGAATTCCTGGAATACTCAGGCAACCTTCCTCAAAGCCCCAATCATCGCCCGCTTCTTCAATAATCTCTGGGTTGATAAATACTTTTTTGAAGTCAATCAGGCTCTTATCGATTTCTTCTTCGGGCTCATCTTCATTCATTGGAGAGCCATCGACTACAAACATCCGAATACTTTGCCCAATCTGTGGGGCCGCTAAGCCAACACCCGAAGCCGCGTACATGGTTTCGAACATATTGTCGCTCAACGCTTTTACGTCGATGCTACCGGGTTCAATGTCTTTAGCCCGCTTCCGTAAAACGGGGTCGCCATAGGCAATTATTGGGAGTATCATAAATTTAATGAATAATGGATAATGGATAGTGAAAAACGGTTACAGGAAGTGTCATACATTTTTCATTATCCATTATCCATTACTTTTTGCTTTCCATGTACGATTGTAGGATGATGGCGGCACTTACTTTGTCGATATTACCTTTCTCGCGTCGGTCTTTTTTAGTACTTCCTCCGGCAATCATAGCTTGCAAAGCCATTACTGACGTGAACCGTTCGTCGTGCCAGTGGACCGGAGTATCGGTGAATGCGTTCTGCAAATGCGTCACAAACTTCCGAACCCGGGCGGTATTGTCGGTATCGGCACCATCTAATCCTTTGGGCAAGCCCACTATATAAGCTTCGACGGGTTCGCGCTGCGTATATGCCTTTAAAAACTTCAATACTTCGTGGGAAGGCACCGTTTCTAACGCCGTGGCAATTAATTGCAGAGGGTCAGTAACAGCTATACCCGTTCGCTTCGAACCGTAATCGATCGCTAATAGTCTTGCCATTTCGGTAACAAAGGTACGAAGGCTAAAGGCAGGGTGCAAGAAGCGGGGTGCAGGGAGCAAGGA
>ERZ778027.4075-NODE-4075-length-13145-cov-11.352024_pt1 | contig 13145 bp, 17 predicted proteins | sample MGYA00375757_ERZ778027 | MGnify/ENA primary metagenome ERZ778027 (study PRJEB29350, sample SAMN05389817) | bioreactor metagenome | isolation source: Ammonium sulfate bioreactor | place: South Africa: University of Cape Town | collected 2014-02-18 ... | reverse complement strand
CATTTTAACGCAGGACCATCTGGTAGCAAACTTAACAAACAACATCATTATTATGACAAAAAATAAAACTGTAGTAGTTTCTCCTCAGAAATAAAAACAATGACTAACTAAAGAGTTTCCATCAAAATAAATTCGCAGCTTTGTCTCACATCGAACATTCAATAATTGATTCGATCCGATAAATATTATTTGTAATCATCATTCTCCTTTTTAGACAAAAACCATTCATTTCTTGTTTTTTTATAGAATGTTGCTCAGGCAAACTGGTACAAATACCTGTTCGCTCATTTTCGTCATCGCAACGCGCTTTTTTTTCTAAATTGTTTACCTCTAAGTAATTTAATAAGCGGAAGTTGTTGTGCACAAAAAGAAAACGACCTCTGTTGTGTCTCTACACATTTATAGTCATTCTGTTTCCAGAATAACAATTTAGAGTAAATAAAGATTTAGATAAAATGTAGATTTTTATTAATAAGAGAAAGTTTTGTAGGATAGACATGTTTTGAATCTGGTCTATTATGGGTGATATTTTTCAACTTTATTTATGCAACCATAGTAAGAGCCACCTGTTACCAACACTGTACCATTTAATAGCAGAGATACCGAATGGCCGAGTCGAAAAGTATCTGTGATAGTAGTGACTGTCCACTGTCCTGTTGCTGGATTGTATATTTCATGAATATTCAATGCACCACATCGACCTTCACCACCGATAATCAGTACTTTTCCATCACTCAATAGTGACGCTGTGTGATGAAACCGATTGTAATTCATTGTACCGGTATTCGTCCATAGTTCTGTTGATGGATCATATAATTCAGCACTATTCAAATAATTATTATTCGATAAACCACCAGCAACTAAAACTTTTCCACTCAATAATACAGTTGCTGTATGACCATACCGATCGTATGACATATTACCAGTTGGAGTCCACATTTCTGTGACTGGATCATATAACTCAGCAGTGATGAAAGAATAACGTTCAAGTCTACCTCCAGTTACCAATACTTTTCCACTGGATAGTAACGATGCTGTGTGTCCATAACGAGTCTGAGTCATATTACTACCTAGTATCCATGTTCCTGTTGATGGATCATACAATTCAGTACTACTGGAATAACGATTGGGCTCGAGACCGCCAGCTACTAGTACTTTTCCATTTGATAGAAGAGTTGCAATGTGCTCTGATCGAGCGAAAATCATACTACCAGTGATAGTCCATAGTCCAGTCGTTGGATCATACAATTCAGCACTGTTCAAAGTACTGTTTGAATTGATACCACCTACTACCAGTACTTTTCCATCCGATAACGCCAATGCTCTGTGTTTATACCGAGCATTAGTCATATTAGCTGCAATAGTCGAAATATCTAATATTGGATCATACAATTCAGAACTACTGAATTCCGTATAATTGTAAATCAAATTGGGGTAGTAGTAGTTGATTCCACCAGTTATTAATATTTGTCCAGTCAATATAGTCGTTGATGTATGGAAAAATCGATTGTAGCTCATGATTCTAGGTGTTGACCAGTTATTTGTATATGGATTATATATCTCGTTGGTAGATGCGGCAACGAATATACTATGTCCACCAGTAATCAAAACAGTTCCATCGATTAACACGGACGCTCCGTGTCCTCTTCGATTATAAATTGTACTTGCCGTTATTGGCCATGTTCCCGCTAAGTAATTGTATAACTCGATTGAATTTATATAATCGCTATCATTTAAAAAAGCGTTACTACCAATTACAAGGACATTTCCGTCGTTCAGTACTGATGCTGTGTGATAAGATCGAGCAACAGTCATAACATTAGTCGTCGTCCAGACTTCGGTTGATGGATCATATAATTCAGCACTATTTAGATAACTATTATCCGTCGAACCACCAACAACTAATACTTTTCCATTTGATAATAGTGATGCTGTATGATAACTACGAGAATAGTTCATGCTACCAACCACCATCCATATTTCCGTGATTGGATCATATAATTCAGCACTATATACGTAACGTTCACCACCAGCTATTAAGACTTTACCATTTAATAATACTGATGCCGTATGTCCTGACCGAGTAGTAGTCATATTACCAGTGAGTGTCCACATTCCTGTTGACGGATCATACAGCTCAGCAGGGCTTCCACTATATGCATAACCACCTCCAACTACAAGCACTTTTCCATTCAATAACAATGATGCTGTATGTCCAGATCGACTGTAACTCAAATTACCGGTTATACTCCACATTTCTGTTGTTGGATCATACAGCTCAGTAGTGTTGTATGGATTACCACCGACTACTAATACTTTCCCATTGGGTAATAAAGTTGCTGTGTGACGACTTCGTCCTATCACCATGCTACCAGTAATCGTCCATGTATCGGCCAATGGATCATATAACTCAGAACTGTTGAATGGATAGTTATCACTCGCTCCACCAGCTATTAATACTCTTCCATCTAATAAAACAGTTGATGTATGATAGACCCTAACATAATTCATGCTGCTAACGTTCGACAAAGCTAAAGAACAAAATAACTCTTACATATTTCAACAAAAAATATATACAAAATCGTATCATACTTTCAGAAACCGTGTTATCTATAATGAATAGAAATATTACATATTTTTTTATAAATAGTGAGAAAAAGATTACTTATTTGAGGACAAAATGTTGTAAATGCTAATGGTAAACATCTTGTTTTTGGTTCACAACATGTATTAACGACACAGACATATTCATTTGAAGAACAAGTATTCTGACAGGGTGTTAATAATGAACAGTCACTTGCAGGTGCACAATAACTATGATTATTTTGTGTTCGATAATCAAAGCAAAATGTTTGTACCACGCGACAGCCTTGAGTATTACTAGAACATTGAGACAGACTACAATTTGCTGTAATATTCAATGTCGAATGAGAAAATAAAGAATTAACCCAAGTAAATTCTGCTGTAGTATTATTGAGATGACAGCTATAATTCGGTGGCTGAGTTGTTTGACCTAAATAATTCTGATTACAATATCTAAGATAATTAAAATTATTCACTAACCAGTAACAAGAGTAAAAATAAAAGATGCAAAGAAAATTTCATACAATATATCCATGTACAGTTTTTTTTCAGAATAAATCAACATATTTTACTCTCGTTCGATTTATATATACAACTAATTATATACGTACATTTTCATACAATAGAAAAAGGGAGCAATTATTATAATTTGTTTGATGTAGGTCTGAATATAGAGGAGAAAGACGACATCTAACTGGAGATAAATCTGATTGAATAATAAATGGAGACCAATAAAAAGATAAATATATCTTTGCTCGAATGAATTGAATGAAAGTACGTTTTTGAGTTTCGAATATGTCCGATAATACATCACCCTCTCGTCCAGTACGTCCAGTGAAAACAGCCACTAATTCTGCTGAATGGCGTCGATATAAAGAACATCTTCGTGCTTGGAAAAATGCTCGACTAGACAAACAACTTGAAGCTGAAAAAACCGAAGAAATTCAAGAAGAACAATCGGTATCATCAATCGATACACCCGTAGAAATTCCTAAAGGTCGTTCATATACTCTCTCAATTGCTCTGCCAGCGTCTATATTACGTAATGCTCAATCGAATGAATTACGAACTTATTTAGCAGGACAAATAGGTCGTGCTGCATGTGTCTTTAATATCGACGAAATCATTGTATTTGACGACGATGAAATCACTGAAGAACATGATAACAATCCATTTAGTGCCAGTGAACAATTGATTCGTCTTTTAGAATATCTCGAATGTCCGCAATATCTTCGTAAACAATTCTTTCCTCGACAGAAACTTCTCGAATACGCTGGTTTACTCAATCCATTGGATGCGCCACATCATCTACGTACAAACGAATCTTGGCTTTATCGTGAAGGTGTTACTTTGCCATTGAAACCAGCTGAAGGCAAAGGTTCGTGGGTTGATGTTGGTCTCTATGAAACACGAGTACAAATCGATAAACATTTAACGGCAGGTCTTCGTGTTACAATTCAACGAACAGATATTACACGAGAACAATATTTCCGAGATCCAAATGCACAAAACAATAAGAAAAAACGAATACCCGGTGAAATCGTCAGTCCAAGTGCGCCAAGATTAGAATCAGGGTTCTATTGGGGTTATCAAGTACGAAAAGCGGATTCAATTGGAAGTATTATTGAAAATTGTCCGTTCGTTGATGATAATGAAACAGAAGAGAGCAAATATGATCTCGTTATTGGCACATCGGAACGTGGTGTATCACATGAAAAAATAACTAATTTTCCTCGTTTTCGACATGCTCTCATTGTTTTCGGTGGTTTACAAGGTTTAGAAAAAGCATTCGAACGTGAACAAAACGGTACAACAGCTGAACAACTATTCGATTTCTATTTGAATACATGTTCACAACAAGGAAGTCGAACTATTCGAACTGAAGAAGCTATTTTAATCACTCTTTCTTGTTTAAGAGAAAAATTACTTGCATCAGCAAGAAGTTAATTCATTTTTGTTTGTGTTTGTTTGTTTGTTTGTTTGTTTTGTTAACGAAAGAAACAAAAAATGTTCAAGAAATCATATCAAACGATTTCTTAATTGGCTCGTTCGTTCGTTCATTCATGTGTTATGTCGTGCTTCATCATTCAGCTTCCTATCTTTAGTAGATACTTCAAAACACTACATTTATCTTCACAGAGAAAAGATACACTCAGCTACTCTATCATTCTTTCCTTTTCTTGCGTTCTTCACATTATTGCTATCGGTTTCTTCGGATAATAGAGAGAAAGAGAGAGAGGGGGAGAGAATAATGATAGAAAAGAAGCCATTTTTTTCTCTTCCTATTGTTAGAAAAAATAGAGTTCGAAGAAGAAAGGAAGGTCAGCCGATTATTTTTTCATAAAAAGGCAAACTTGTGACCGATTGACGAATAACACAAGAAATCGTACGAGTAAGTTCAATATTGTTACTATATTTTGCTTTCCTTAGGTTCATTAATAAAAATAGATCTATAAATAAATAATTCCGGATGAATGTGCGTGATGATCGAAGCGAAAAATAATAATCTTGATAGTTTAGCAAAAGAAAAGCAGAAGAACCAACGATTCTATTTCACATTTATTTAGAATGTTACATTCATTGATAAGTACCGTGCGAGAGTACACTTCGAGTCTACAAAACGGACAAAATAGTCAGCCGACATCACGTGAAATCAATCTTCAAGCTCTATGTCCCGAAGCTTTAGCTGCATGGGGTGTCGAACATCCAGCTGACTTGAGTTATCGAGTTGAATTAGCACGTCGAATTGCATCGACATTCGATGATGCTGATCAAATTATTATTCTCGATGATGTTGCACTTGTCGTACCTGAATCCGAACGTGCTGTTTTTCATGGCATCCGAGGTTGTGATCGATCACTTTTGCCTGCATTATGGTTGTCAACAGGCTTTCGTTTCGGTGGACAAGTGATTGTCTATTCGCCACCGAATCAAATCGAATTAGAAAATTATTTGAAATTAAAAAAATTAATCGAAGATCGTATTCAATGTTCGATACGAATTCGTTTACTCTACGAAGATTCCAACGGTCAACTACTTGAACTACTCGAAATCTTTCAAACCGATCTAGTTCAATATACGAACATTTGCGAGCAATTTGCTCGACGTTCACCAACAGAATTCTATCCTGAATATCACATCCGTATGTTAAAACGACATATGGAACAGATTATCGAGGGCATCGATCGATCGTTTGTTTTTCCCTATGAAATGACTGAATTTCATCAACAAGAACTTCAAGCCTATGCCGATCGATTAAAACTACCTGATATACCAACGAATGATAAAGCCAAACATAATTTTTTCCTACGATCACAAGCATTTACTGCTCTACCGAAATTACTCGCAGCTACGCCCGATGGAACTATTATTGATCATTATCAACAATATACTCAAGCTATCGAACAGCTCGATTCTGTTCATACGAAAAATACCAAAGAAAATATTCAAGTAAAACGCATTTTTCTTTTCGTCGATTTGTGAAAAGATTTTCTTTTTTGCATTCAGAATTTTGCTCGTGCAGTTATCGAAGCTATCGATCGACTGCATGACAAATACAATGTTGCTGCTTTTGTTAAACTTGATGCGAGTGGCGCAGCTGGTTGGTCATGCATGAGTCCAAATGAACATGCGATTATCTATGATTGTCAATTGGAGCCAACAAAACGTATCGAATATTTATGTGATTACATGGAAACTAAAGTCATTGGCGAACAATTACCGAAAATAGCTGTTATTGAAGAATTTATCGAACCACAAAAGCGTTCAGGTGATATCGATGCTGATTATACAGTTTGTGGTTTTGTTCTCGATGGAAAGTTGTTTCCCACGTCGATTAATCTCTGTGGAACGGAAAATGGTTGTTACATCGAACAAGTAAATCAAACTGAATTTATTTCGTTTTTTTTATTTGTTTTTCATTCAAGTGGACATCCTATTCGCCGAGTGATTTGAATGATTCGTTTGTCTATTGGCAACGTATGTTCCAAACTTATTCTCTTATGGTCGCTTTCGAAGCGTCCGAATTCGGATATCAAAATGGAATCTATGCCGGAGATTTATTTATTACGAAAGACGGCCGTCATAAACAACGCGATTGGAATATTCGACGTGGTGGTCGATCATCGCCCGAATCGTTGGTTATCTTCGGCATGCCGAATTATGAAACCAAAGTGACAATACCTTTGAGTGATTTCAATTTGAATGGTCGATTTAATAACATCGAATTATTTCGTTTATATACGAAGATTTGTTCGCAACTATCGAGTGATTATGGAATGTATTTGTTTTCGACCGGGCTTGGTTATTGCGGAAAAGATGATGAAGAAAATGATTATTTTAAATTTAATATTCTTACGCATCCGAAATGGCTCGTTGAAATGGATAGAAACGGACAAAAACAGAAATTACCACGAAGTGAACATCGAAATAAAGTCACAGAAATTATTCGAAATGTAACGAAAAAAGTTTTGGAAAATAAATAAACAAGCAATTATTACGCACATACATGACGTAATTAAGAGAGAGAGAAAAATGACCTTGTATGACGAATAAACTACTATAAATGCATGCATGCGCTGAAACCAGTGAACCGTTGATTGAGTCTAAAATTTATGTTTATCTTTGATTTCACCGCTTAAGTAGATTCTATTTTTCATATAAGTTAAAATGAACATACGTAGATTTTGATTCGAAAGACGGCAATAGACTAAAGTGCATATACATAAAAGCAAATGAAAGCAGCTGCTCTTGGTCATCAATATTTAAATGCTCGGTCAATAAATGAAAACGATGCTCATTTCAATTTGGGTCGAATCCGTGGTACGAGGAGACAACAACGAAAAGCATTGAAATCAGAAGATGCTGGAGATAGATTCAATCAAATCTATCCCGCGTCCGAACCACTTTCACGACGAACAACAACAACAAGCAATGATAATCTCGATGGTACGACATCATCATCGGCTAATTTTGGACGATCGTTAAGCGAATCCAAAGATATGTATGTTGTTTTCGAACAGCAACCAACTGAATCTGTCCGATTTGAAGTTGATAGTGCGGGTAATGAAGTTTCTCATTGCTTTTTTGTTATTTCTTCTTGATAATAAATCTACTGTTTTAGATCATAAACCATATTCTTTGAAATCTCTGCTTAATAAAAGACATGGTGACTGATGAATGAATGCATGAATGAAAGATCAAGTAAAGAGATTTGTGTTGTTTTAGGAAGTCAAGAAAGTGATGACAATTTAAGCAGTCGTGTACGACGTTTCTATAAGAGGCAAGATAATCTTATTGATTCATTTCAAAAACTTCATGAAGACACAACTGATACAAGTAAACGAAAATCTGAAACTCTCGATAAACAAAAACAATATACTGAATGGATGATTCGAGCAACATTAGTATTCAACGTAGTGAGTATTTCAAAACTTGTCATCATTTCATTCATTTTTCGAATAATCAATAGTCATTATTACTTGCAAAAATAGTTGCAGCAGTCTTTTCACGATCACTTTCGATTATTTCATCTGTTGTTGACTCGGCTGTTGATTCAGCTTCAGCATGTTTACTTTTTTGGGTCGTTCGAGTAATAAAACGTCGTGATCCATATGCTTATCCTGGAGGTTATTAATTATGCTCAATTTCATAGATGATTATTGTATGTGACTTTTCATTAATTTAGGTCGTACTCGATTGGAACCGATTGTCATTGTAATTCTCTCTGTTGTTATGGTTTCAGCTTCGGTTCAAGTTATGTATGAATCAGTCGAATCATTGATCAGTGATGTTAATCATTTTACGAAAAATTCAACTGAATTACGTAAAATGGATATGGGACCAGCACCTATTGCAGTGATGTCTGTAACAATTGGTAGAGTTATATTTTGTTTTATCTTTCGAAATCGATTATTCAATCATTTGTTTTTAGTTTGTAAAGCTGTTCTCTCATTTCTATGCTATCGTGTATCAAATCCAACATTATTTGCTCTAGCACAAGATCATCGTAATGATGTTTTTTCGAATATAGTTGCACTCGTTTGTGGTATTCTCGGTAAGCCATTTCTATATATAATTTATTCTTTTGCTTTGAAATTGAACTTTTGTTTTAGCTGCCAAAGCACTCGAAGGTGCAATCAAAGCACAAGAAGTGGTAGTTATTGATCCAATTGGTGCTATGCTTATATCTCTTTATATTATCTTCTGTTGGTTGAAACAACTTCGTGAACAAGTACGAAATCTAAGTGGATATGCTGCTGAACCTGAATTTATACAAAAAATTACATGGTTAACACTACATCATTCACCATTGATACAAAAAATTGATACTGTTCGTGCATTTCATTTTGGCACATCATTTCTAGTCGAAGTAGAAGTTATTCTACCAGAAACAATGTCACTCAAAGAAGCACATGATATTGGAGATGCACTAGAAGATAAATTAGAGAGTATTCCTGAAGTAGAACGAGCTTTCGTACATTTGGATTATGTTGTTGAAGCTCTGGAATATTAAAAGCAAAACATTATTATTATTTCTATTTCTGCATTTGTAAATCATTTCTATAAATCCGCAAATTAAGAATTTTAAAGTTTGAAACGATGCATTCTTCATTTTGGAGATTGATCATAGTCTTTAGATCGATCCGACGTGGTCTAGTGGTTAGGATTTCTGCCTTTCACGCAGGAGGCCCGGGTTCGATTCCCGGCGTCGGAATCTCCTTTTTTTCAATATTCGTTTACTTTCTAAGTAGTGTTCATTGTATGGGAAGATAGGAAGTTAGTACTGGATACTAACTAATGTATCCGACGTGGTCTAGTGGTTAGGATTTCTGCCTTTCACGCAGGAGGCCCGGGTTCGATTCCCGGCGTCGGAATCTCCTTTTTTTCAATATTCGTTTACTTTCTAAGTAGTGTTCATTGTATGGGAAGATAGGAAGTTAGTACTGGATACTAACTAATGTATCCGACGTGGTCTAGTGGTTAGGATTTCTGCCTTTCACGCAGGAGGCCCGGGTTCGATTCCCGGCGTCGGAATTCCTTTTTTTTTTCGTTCAAATCTATTCATATTTTTTTCAATAGATATGCTGTTACAGCGTGTACTGTCTGCATTGTTCTGTCTTTCTATTCTTTTCTCTACAGTCGATTCATATAAAACAATCGAACTGTAACGTATCCTCTATTGAATGTAAGTAGCGCTCATCCAATGGATTCGCAGACTCTTTTATTAAAGATCTTTATTGTAATATTTTGCTAGTGCAGACAAATTGAATATTTAATCCACCGGTACATAGAAAAACTTTGTTTTCGTTTCTTCTTTTTATTCGAGTTTTCAAATACAACACGAAAAAGTTCAAAAGATGGAGAAAAGAACAATTTTTTCAAAAATGATCCGAGTATGAACGTTTTCCATTCGGAAGGAAACGATGAATTCGATTCGTATCTCGAACAGTAATCTCACAATTTCGAATCTTTGCAATTAATTTGGTCACATTATCTAAAAGATAAATCATAGATTTATTTATTTTGTCATATTGTTTCTCTTACGACAATCACCGCACACTCGTAGATTTTTTTTAATGAAAATTTTCGATGGTTTTCTACCACGAATAAAATGGTATGCCATTGCAAGCCGTTCACTATGTCCACAAAGTACGGATTCTGTTGTTTCGTCTTCCTTTAATGGACGTGTAATCCAACTTGCATCGAATTGGTGTCCATGTTCAAGTAATTGTTTTGCTTGAAGTTTCACTTCAGCTAAAATCTCATCTATGAATGGGTGAGATCGATCATGAGCTGTGAATGACTACAATAAAAAAGTATTGAAGTACCTGTGAAAGCAATATTTCCAAATATTACATACCACACTTTCACCATCACAATCAGTTATTGAGATACCTGGCTTCCTTTTCGATCCATGATTGTTTATTCGATGTTGTCGAATAGTTGATGCTTGTTCAGCATCTCCAATCGATGTATGAATATTTTCCACAAGAATTGCGCCAGCAATCAAGACTTCTTTATGATTTGGAAATAGTTCTTCCATTCGTTTGTACAACTTCAATGATAAATCTGCTCGACGACCATTTCGTGCACCGGAAAGTAATGACACTAAACAGAATGAGAATCAATTGATCAATAATCGATAATAAGACGTAATCACTTACTATACATCGGTGCGCTTGATATTTTCCAATGTTGTTCATATTCTCGTATGAATTCTTCAGCTTCATCGAACATTTGAAGTCGACTTAAACAATCTATCTAAATTCAACTCAAGAACATGTGGCAAAATTCTCCTATTCATTATACAATTATTGTGGGAGTTTTACCATCGTTGTGTATATTCGTCGTGACTTGTTTGGAATATTCTGAAATATCACTTGAGCTTCATGTAATAATCCCGCATGTGAACATCCATTGCGAACAGCAATATGAGAATATTCATCACGAACATCGGCTGGAATTTGTTGATATAATTTAATGGCATCAAGACCTTGACCATTGAGTGTATATGTATTAACTAAATGTTAACAGTGAAGATGAATTGAAAGCTATGATTTGAATAGAAGAATGCTTTACTCATATTATTATATGTCGCAATATCTGGACTGACAATGGATTGAAATATTTTCTCAGCTTTTTCGACTTCGCCTATTTTGCCCTTAGAACAAAAAGAGAAATTAAAAAACTGTTTAACATTTCGATCAATTACAATGATGAATACTCACCAAGACATCTATTTGTGCAGACAAAATTTGTGAATTGTTGCATAGGTCAGCTGGAATTTCATCAGTAATAGATTGATAGAATGACGGTGTTCCTCTCTGAGCACATATTTTCAAAATACTCGCATAAATATCAACTTTTGAAAAAGTGCTTTCTTGTTTCATCTGTTGAAAACATTGTTTACATCTCAATAGTTTATCATTACGAACATAACCGCTCATCATAGTCGTATAAATAAGGACACTTTTATGTTGTATTAATCGAAATAATTGTTCAGCACGATCAATATCACCAACACTCATCAACATATTAATAGCTGATGTTAATACAATTTCATTTGCGAGTTTTTCACTGATGATTATGTCCACTAATTGTGTTCCAATATTTCTTCCTCGTTCGTTATCGATTTTCGCACAAGCTTTGAAAACCATGGAGTAAACCTTTGCATTTGGTTTTATCGGCATTTGTGCAAACACATCAATAGCTTTGTCGTTCTGATCATTTTCTACGTATCCTAAAGGTTCAACAAAATTGAACTTTTATTTCGAAGAGAATAAATAGATTATCATTGATTAGAGCTCCATAGCTAACGATATCTTTTTTCTTTAACAATGAAAATAGTTTTCCCGCAGATTCAATTTTGCCAAAGGACATTAACATATGAATAGCTGAATTGAGAACGATGTCACTTCTTTGTGAACTTTTCAATGTTTGATTAAGTAATTTTGTTCCGATTTTTTGTGCTCGTTCATTATTCAACTGTGAACAAGCTTTGAAAACACCCGTAATCACCATTTCATCTGATTTTATTGGCATTTGTTCAAATAAGTCAGGTGCTTTCTCATTCATGTTACGATTAACATATCCTACGAATAGTTTTTTGTATAATTTAATTTATTAATATAAGACTACGATCATTTACCTTTGATCATAGCACCATAAGTGATCGTGTCTGGTTCATATTTCTTTAACTTAAACAATTGTTCAGCACGATCGATATCACCAAAACAAGCCAACGTATAAATCGATGTGTTCCAGAGATTTTTGTTATTTTTTTGTGTTTTGATATTTCATTAAGAACTTGTTTGCCAAGTTTTTGTGCACGATCATGGTTTAATTGTGCACAAGCTTTTAAAATAAGTGTATAAATAATATCATCTGGCATCACAGACATTGTTTCAAATAAATTTAATGCTTTTTCTTGCATATTATTTTGAATATAACCTGCAGTAAAGAAAAAGACAACAATATATCTAGATTTCTTTTAGAAATTTAATTCGACTGATATTTACCTTTGAGCAGAACTCCATAGCTGAATACATTTGGTGTTTTCATAGAATGAAATAATTTCTCTGCTCGGTTTATATTACCAAACGATATAAGCATATTTAATGTTGATGTTAATAGAGCAGGATTTGCAAGAAAACTATTAGGGATCTTGTCGAATAATTTCATACCGATGTCTTTGGCTTTATCATTATTAACTTGAGCACAAGCACGAAAGATCATTCCTAATAGGTACTGATCAGGTTCAATCTTCATCTCGTTGATAGAATCCAACACTTTCTCAGGTTTACCATTTGTAGTGAAATCTATTCACAAACAACAAGAATCAGTTGAATACAATAATGTTAATGAAAATAGTTGATAATTACTTTTGAGTAACATTTTATAAGAGTAATTCGATTGGGTTTTGATCGACGGATAGAATCTTTGAGCGTATTTGAAGTCGTTGAATTGAGCTAAATCGAAATGAAAATTTGTTTATGAATTATTGTAATAAAGTGAGATTACTTTGAAATTGAATTAATGGTGTTTGATTGCATCGATTTCGT
>ERZ778027.4069-NODE-4069-length-13170-cov-3.773008_pt1 | contig 13170 bp, 21 predicted proteins | sample MGYA00375757_ERZ778027 | MGnify/ENA primary metagenome ERZ778027 (study PRJEB29350, sample SAMN05389817) | bioreactor metagenome | isolation source: Ammonium sulfate bioreactor | place: South Africa: University of Cape Town | collected 2014-02-18 ... | reverse complement strand
GCATCGACCGTTGTGCAGGAGTTGGCCAGAAACAGAACGATAACGACAAGGAGAATAGCGGCAAGTGTAAGTTTTTTGATCATGGTTTGAAAGGGGATTTAGTAAAGCAGCGCGTTTTAAGGCTGATCCAGATGTAGATCGCAATCAGTAAACCTGCTACGATGAGCAGGAGGTCGCTGGGCTGATTGAGTAGCCAGTACAGGCTCTCCAGAAAAAGAGCCGAAAAAACCAGAAAGCTGAACAGTTGAAAGACTCGCAGGAGCGTCATAGGATCGATTCAGAAATCAGGTTGAAAGTACAAATCCCGTTGGATTGCCCGAATAAGTTGTTTGTAAGCGGCAACGGTATACACTGACTGGTGAAAAAAGGCAACTGGACGGTACCTCCCCGTTCGTACTCGTTTAGCTGAACTATACCTGCACAAAGCCCTGACCACAGGAACCGAACCCGCATTACCGACCGGGTTGGGCTATGATGATAATATCCTGTGAAGGGGAAGGCGATGGAGGGGAGGAGCCAGCCAGGGGAATGCGGAATCCACCACCAACCATACGCTCGTAAAAAAGCCCGGAAAATCGGCTGACCCGCCCTTCATAAAATGGGATCGTGCTGGTGTCTGAAAGCGAAAACCGATAATCGGAGTTGCCTAGCTGGACCCTAACCGCTTTGCTGACAGTCGATTGGATGCCGTTCCGCCAATAAGCAGTTGTCAGGGCAAGCTGATCGGAATCGGTGATGGTAAGTTCTACGGTGAAGTTGCTGATGTCCAGCTTGTTGATGCCGGGTTTATACCCCGTTGAGCCGGGTACTAATGAAAATAGGGTGTCGCCACCGTCGATGTAAGCTGTTACGATATACCGGCCAGCCGCTCCCGCAGCGACTCCAGTAAGTTTGTCGTCGGGTTGACAGGCCATCAGCCCAACCAGCGCAAAAAGAACAATCAGCTTAGTCCTCAATTGGCGTATAGTTTATCCAGTAACACGTACGAACCCAGCCCGTCAGGGCGTAGCACATTGTAAATCTAGGCGTTTAGCGGCCCCGTACCAAGCTGCCCCGACAGATACTGAGTAGGTGGTGGGTAAACACAACGGCATTTTACCTTATCCAATCATACATAAACTAATCGTTCAACGATGAAAACGATTCATTTCTCCATTGACCTACGTTCGTTTTTTCTGGGTGCCCTCACCCTGACCGTCGTCCTGCTGCTGACTAATTTCAAACCGTCTGGACATAGCCCGAGTGAACGGGCCTTGAACGAGAACCGACGCTACCAGGCCGCTACGGGTGAACAGGGATCTATTATTCTGGATACCCAAACCGGGCAATACATCCTGGTGTATGGTCCCGGAAAAGGGCTGCGTACAAAGTTCAATTTCGACGAACTGGAGCCAAAAGCCAAGTAACCGACTCGATTCTACTCTTGTAAAAGCCACGGTTCACCAGCCGTGGTTTTTTATTGACCAATTCAATTAGAAGCTCCAATCTTTCGCCAGACTATCGAAGGCCTATTGAAGCCTTTTCGGAGAATTATCGAATCCAATTTTTAACAAACCTATCCCAACCATGCATACAGAAGAGAACCCCAAACCAGTCCGCAATTTCAAGTAAATCCGGGCCGAGCGCCGACGAGATCGGGTCTATTATCAGAAGGTGTGTTTACACTGTAACTCGAAGTACGAAAGCATTCGAATGGATTCAGCTTTCTGCTGTTATCGATGTGCGAAGGCTTCTAGGCGGAAAAGGAGAAATAGTAATTAAAAAGAAATGACGTTAGCGAATTAAAGCTAACGTCATTTCTTTTTAATTACCTGAAAAGTATACTAATCATTTTTAGAGTAAAGTCTAAAAAATAATTCTTTGGGATTTTACTTTGGTTATTGAGTGGGGTGTTTTCATAAGTATTCGCCCAAACTGTATTAGAAATTATTTGTTCAATTTTGTTTATGAACAGACTGTCGACCGATTTGATGTTTTTTAAGTCAAGTTCTTTGAAGCTCCAAAATCGACTATTTATAACACTTATTATGCTTCTGTCTTTAATATTGTTAGAGAAATTGAATTCCTGAAAGTGATCAATTATACCATTAGTAATTTGAGTTAGTCTCTCTTTAGTTGAATTCGTCTCCTGAGTTTGCTCTTGTATGTTATTAAGTTCATCTAAATGTATTAATAAACTATGGAGTAATCCTATAACCTCACCAATTAAAATTGATGTGAACTCAGAATACTTATAGTTTTCTATCACAAAGTCGCACCAGTGTAAATAGTCATTTAATAATAAACTTGAAATTTCTGGATCTTCATATTTAATAGAGCTATCAAGTATAAATATATTAAATGGACTAAAAGGATATATGTCATGTAGATTTAAGTCAATATTAATGTCTTTTTCTATTAATTTATTATATAATAGTTTATATAGGCTAGTATTAATTGAAGATATATTTTTAATATAATAGTATCTTAAAATTTTTTTAGAATTATGGCTGATATTTTTATGTAAAAAATCTTTATATATTGTTATAATACGATATGAAATATCAAGAGATATATCCTTTTCTTTAGTTATTTCTTTATAAACAATATCATAAAAAACATTTATGTTAAAATTCCATAATATATCAAGATATTGTCTAGTCGAATAAAAAATATGCCCTCTTGTTCTATTTAAAGCTATTGAACCTGACTGTACGTCATTCCACGATGGGGCATTGTATGATATATGTGAAAATGCGATTTCCTTGAAACAATCGATTCCTTCAATAATATTATTTATATTGTTTCCTTTATTTATTAAGTTTTGAGTTGAATTAATAAGTTTCAAAAGATTCTTTACTGCAATCATGTTACAATTATAAACAGATGCTGTATAATTAAATGATTTTAAATTCTCGAAAAATGGGCTTATTAATTCACTATGTTGGTCACTATAAATTGATTCAATAACTTTATGCATTATTTTGCAATAGACTATACTGATTTCTGAAACGTTTGTATTGTCATCGCTTGAACAGTTATTTTCAATAAGTTTCTGAAAATGCTTTGTTAAATCTACAAGAATTATTTCTGCGGTTTTGTGATTATTCTGATTAATATAATTTAATAGGATTTCGATAGTAATTTCTATAGTATTTTCTTCAAAGCTTTTAAGGATTAAATAAGTTTGATTGTAATCTTTTGAATACTTAATGTTATCTTTTATGTGTATTAAATTGGTAGACTTTATTGTTTCCTGTAAATCATTGTTTGATAAAGAATAGGCGAATATATATTTTATTTTGTGTAGTAATAAAATTAAGAAGTATATAAAAAAAGATAAACTTAAAAGGAATAAATATTTCTGAATAGGTAAAATATTATTATTTGAAAATGTATAATTAGGTTTTTCCTGTACGACAGCTGTAAGTAAATCTAATATAATATTTAGGCAAAACAGAACTATTATTTCTTGACCTAATGACTTGAAAAGTAAGATTTTGGAATATGCACCGTAGTATTTTTTGTAATTATCGAATGAAAGTTGAATGAAAACAACTGCGAACCCAGCAAAAGTAGCGACAGCACTTAAAAGTGCAAGTGAGACAGTTTGCTGAGTTGTAGATTGAAATGTTAAATTAAATAAGCCGAAATAGAAAATAAGTAGTATAGTAAATGCAATAATTATTGGAATTGTATGATTTATTTGTTTTTTTGAAAATAATATAAACTTTTTTGTGATATATTTAATTGTCTGAAGTTTTTTATTTGATGGATAAACCTTCTCTAAGCGTAATAAATAATTAACTTGATTAATGGTGAAAATTAAATTTTCTTGAAAAATAGACTTAGTTAATTCTGTTATAACAGAATTGATGTCATCATTTGATGTTTTTTCAAATACTTTATTGAGGTTGAACTTGTAAGTATTTTTGTCAAATATTATGTATTCAAAGTAGTTGTTAATTAATTTATAATATGTAGCATAGTGATTCTTTGTTAAACTAATTTTGATATTAGTTATTCGATTTTGAATTTCTTTTTTTGTGTCGGCAAAATAGATTTTTTCTGTATAAAATTTTAATTCAAGATTTAAACGGTCTTCAATTGTCTCTTTAACATGCTTTTATTAAAATTATATCTTAAGTCTTTTAATATTTTATCCGAAAATTCCTTTTCAGACTTAAGGAAATTTGCAACATTATTTCCTGTCGTATACACAGTAGATTAAGATATAGGATACAAATTCGGATACATAGATAAATAAAAAAAGCACTCAAATCGTTGATTATGAGTGCTTTAGTTTTTGTTGAGCAGAGAGAGAGGCATTAGAACCCCCTCCCTGAAATTCTTCTTAACTTACTGATTATGACCGCGCCACGCAGTACTCAACTTTGTGACGATTTCGACGTAACCGCATCTGTAACCGCGAATCGAGCAAAAAAAGGGAAGTTTCCCTTTTTTAAGCAACTAACCCTACCTGCTGAACGGCAGGATGTATACGCACAACAGACCGGCCAGCAGCTACGTCGTTAGGAAAATTTCCTGTAGATGTTAATGGGCGATTCAATAAGGCGTCAATAGTACGTTGCAATCCCTCAGCACGTTTGTCTGCTGCTTCTAATTGCCTATCTTTTATTGATAACTGTTCCCGAAGCTTTGTAAATTCATCTAAAAGGCGTTCTATCACTTGATTGCCGAAGGATTCATTATCTGTTGGCTTAGTACTACCTTCTGAGCGTTGTATTTGACCTATTCCATTAGAAATCCAATCAGTATTAATTTCGGGAAACCGACTGTTTATTGCACCTAGTACTTTAGGGCCTGGATTGTGCATCCCACTGACAATACCATTTATGACAGTAGATGAGACACCAATTTCACGAGCGAAAGCATTTTTGTTAAGCTTTAAAAGGTCTAAAACCTCCTCTAATCGTTTTGCTGTTTCTTTCATTGATTTACGGTCATTATATTGAGTTTCTTGTCTATTCTCTCTTTAAGCTAATGTGTTTGAAAGTATTTGTCACATATTTTTGAAATATGGATAATTTATTGTCCCTAGGTATATATTGAATTTAGAATTTTAAAAGTCTGAAAGACAGTATGTTATCATAAGATTCGAAAAAATAATAAATATTTATGTTTAATAATTAGAAATATATATCTAACATTGTGCGTCAGTTTAACAGTGAATGGACAAATATTGTTACAATCACTGTAAAAACATAGAAATATCTTTGTAAACGGTCATTTTTTTCAATGAGCACCTTGAATGCCCATTATAAGCGGCTGGAAACTCAGGATAGGGAGAGGTGCCTGGCCATGAATGGAGTATTGGCGGCTAGGGTTCACACTAAAGCAGACTGTTTAACCTATTTTAAACGGTCAATCTTGGGTAAAGAGGCTAAGAATGAGGTAGAGATTGATATGAGGGTTTTGCCCTATTACATATTAGAGCAATTTGTTGAGTTTTTTGGCTTTACCTGGGAGGATATACGATCAAATACTATTCCCCCAGTAGGATAAATCCGTCCTTTAGAAGCCATCTTTTATAAACCATTTTTCGGCCAAATTTTATGCACGTCCTAACCAACGACCATGTTACCACTATGCCCATTGATCAGATAAACGTCGATTTTGAACAGGCAAAGGAAGAGTTTGATAGACTCCTGGCACGGGTTGAAAATGACAATCGGCTAAAGCCAATACTCCAGGCGCAAATTCAGGCCGCTCGCTTAAAATACGTTATGCTACGGGCAAAGGCCAAACCAGAATTTGCTGGCAAGATTGCTACAGCCGCGTAGGACAACCAACTGAGTGCGCTATCACTCTAAAAAAGGGCAGGGTGGGACGCTCAACAGGTGAGCGACACTTGGCAGTTGCCAGGAGTTAGGTAGGTTCGACTCCTCCCCATCAGCTATGGAAAGGGATTCCAGAAAGTTAATGGTTTAGGAATTTGGATTTAGTCTTTACGGCCTGGCACGAATCGGGCCGTAAAACTCAACTTATCCATCTGAATCAAAACGTATACCCCTTACCGTTCATTTGCAAACGGGCCTGGTGCATCAGGCCAAACCACTTTTGAAATTTTCAAAAAATCAGCCAATCAGGCTGGGCGGTAGAACTATGCCAATTTGGCATCTTTTTTTGATCGGTTTGCAGTTAAACCCAGAGTTAACTATCTGTTAAACATAGACTTAACTTTTAGACTAACTCGTATAACTTTTAGAATAACCCTCAAAAAAGCGTATAGCACTCTTAACCGAATAACTGGAAGGGGGGGGACGGGTTCCACGCTATTAAATCAATTCCAAAACCATCTGAAAATCAATGTATTCTCAAATCAACTCACAGGAACGTGCCAAACGGAAATTCGTAGGAGACCGGGAAAACTCTACTTATCGCTGGGAACTCTACCTAAAGGGCGAAAAGGCCTATACCTTCGACGGTTATTCTAAGAGTCGTAACCAGGCCGAAAAACACGACAAACAAGCGCTTTTTCAGGATTGTGTGGCCCGTATCTGTTATAATGGCTACCTGGACAAAACCTATCAAATGCTTTGGTTTCGACGGGCCGGAATACTCCAGCACAAAAATGAAGATAGGCTTTTGCTGGAAATGTACCCAACCCATTTTGTCGCCCACAATGAACTCCAGCTAGACCTGGCTACTCTCAACTATTTACAGCGGCTGTACGATGCTAAACTATCAGGCCAACCCTTCGACCCAATTAAGTTATTGCCTCCCAGAGAGTCGGTGAGAGATGTAGAAGCCCTTGATTTTAAGTTTAGTACCCAACGCTTTCCAACGGAGGACTTACTGGTGGAACACTGCAAGGAGCTTATAAAGCGCTATCCATACGCACGAGTTGAGGCCTGGTGGAGAACCTGCAAAGAGGTGTATGTAAAATCGCCAGCCATGCCCACACCGTTGGTTTATCGGCCAGAGCCAGCCAACTACCAACAGCCAGCCCGCCAGCATCAAACGCCCGACATGACACCGCCAGGCGCTCACATCGACCTTGATAACGAAGAAGCCGCTAAACGGGCGAAACAGGCCGTCAACAACATGAATACCCATTTTAGGCGGGGGATGTAAAGGCCAGTAACCGTAAATCAGCCATCTAACGCTCACTAAAGACAAGGATAAAGCGATCTTTTTTTTGCTCTGCCAAAGCAAACCACAAGGCTAAGTCATTTTAAATCAATTCTAAACGAAACAAATTTATGAGCTCATTAGCCATTTTAAAAATCACGATTGAATCCCAGATAAGACACCTACTTAACACAAAAATATCCATCGAAGCAAAGAAGAAAGCAGCAGATAGTGAGTTTTCGGCTGGCTATTGGGCGGCAGCACTTCATGGTGTTGATGACGAACGGAAAACCCTGGAAAAGCTGCTAAAAGATGTAGACGAATTAATCCAGATAGCTCAAAGTCAGCCACCAGATGCCGAAAAGACCGACTAGAGACACGATCTTTTTTTGCTCTACCCAAAACAAGCGATGGAGAAAATAAGCCTAAAGGTCTATAAGGACGGTATGGCCGGATTACTTCAACTCATTAAACCGCCTACCCATTACAGCACCTTAACTGCCCTGAATGACTTAAGCCTGGAGGAGTTGATTTTAGTTGAATGGCGCGGAAGAATTACCAACCAGCAGATTACCACCTGGCGCTTTCGTACCAACCAGAAGCCCTACACCCTAAATCTACCGCTATCTGTAGCCGTGGCCATGTGGCAAACACTACAGCGGTTGCCACTCTCGGATGCCCTCCAGGAACTACTAAATGAACTTACCAGAACGCTAGTGAACAGCGGATTACAACCCCAATACTTACCCTACCATACTTATGATTAAAACCCTTTTGCTTACTCCGTTTATTGTTGCTTTAGGCATACTGTTTCTGTGCTGGTTTGCCGTAGCAATCTGTTCAATCGTTGTTCTCGCCTTCGTGCTAAGCCCTGTTTTTTATCTTCTAGATCAGTCTTTCAATGCATTTGCATCGATGGAACGGCCTTCAAAATATGCTCACTATGACCAATAATCTTACTGTTATCGCACCAAGTACCCGAGAGCTCCAGGCGCTCAGAATGGATTTGGCTGCAACGGGCAATATTACCCGATGCATTGAAGCCGGATTTTTAAAAGGCACAATAAATAGCCAACAGGCTACCGGCATCAAAGAGAGTTTAACCCGCCTGGTGGACTACTGCAAGGAACAGCAAGAAATCATATTTCAACTCCAGACGAAACTTGCCCAAACACAACAGCTAACGGTATGTACTTAACCGAATTATCCGAGGAGCAAATCCAGGATTATCAGGAAATCCAGGACAGCCTGATTATTCCCTTACGCCATCCTACTGCTATTAGTCTGCAACATTGCCGCTGCCAACAATGCCGACGTTTTCGAGCGCAACGAGTAGCCGAATTAGAGCAGTCTGGCCTCCTGAATAGCCCAATCACAGCTTTACAAGTAGCGGGTAAAATTTCCACCAAACTCCGCAGAAACCATTAACCACAATCCTAACTATGGAAACTATCACTATCACTTTAGAAAAATACCTGAACACTTTTCCAGAGCCATCAAGATGGTTCATGAGGTCGCCAGGCGTAGATCAGCAGCCCAAGCCAGAAATGCACATGATTCCCACCCTTTACTATAAATGTGATTTTAAAGGGCCAGAAATCAACATTGGAAAGGTTTGCCATAATGTGGTGTTAAAGTCGCAAAAAAAGCTCTTACGCCATCCCTATAGCCTTATTTATATAGCCGCTCAACTAATCCGAAAAGGGGATTTTATCAGCTATACAGACTGTTTCGAGCTGGTTATGTGGCATATGGTAGAACGCCTAAACGAGCGATACAAATGGGAGAAAATCCCGCTCCAGGTTGAACTGGGAGAATACGAACGAAAAAAAGCTGGTTTAGACGATACAGTTTAAACTCGTAGAGCCTGGTCATAAACCAGGCTTTTCTTTTCTCAATTCACTGGTAAAACAAACGGTAACGCCATGCCCAAAGGATATAATAAAGACGGTTCCAAAAAAGTACCGCCAGCCGGTTCTGATCGCAAAGCGAAGCCACATAAACAGATTGCTCCCACATAAGGCTGGAAGCTTTTGCCGTATTGAAAGCTCTTAAAACAAAAGAAGAGCTTAAATAAGTTTACTTCTGAGGCTATCATAGAGAAATATGAATGGGATGGTGCCCAAAAAAACTTGCTCGACAGACAAGACCGGCCAGATTGATCTACTATGTATGATATATGTTATAGGAAATTTAATTAGAGAGGGAAACAGTTACTTAAGAAAGTGTAAACAAGTAATTGAAAATAAGATATAATTTAGTTGGATATTTATTATCTTAGTCATGCATATGCTATTAAACTTATATCCATAAATCCATCTTAACATAAATTCAATACTATGGGCACTTTGCAAATATTTAAAATGAAAAAATATTATTTAAGCCTTTTGCTCTCATTGTTGTTTCTTGTTGTTCTAGCACAAAGGCATAAGGAAAGCAAGAATATTGCTATAAAGACATTGCCCAAAATGCATATTTCGAAAAACTCTAATCAGATTAAAATCCATAATGGTAAAGACACGGTATTGTATATTAAACAGTTAAAGGGAGAGTATTTGAAATTTAAGGCAATCGATGAAGGTATAGGTAGTGCTACGAATATTGCCTTTTTTGCAGTTTTTATATCAATACTTGCTATATATTTTCCAATTAGATTTAATGTGAAATCTGAGCGTAGATCTACTTTTTTTAAAATATATGAGTACTGGAATACGGAATATATGCTTAATTCTAGACAGAGGTTTTGGCAAGTTTTACGTGAAGAAAGAGCTGATATACGTCGTATCGAATTGAAGAGGCTGTATGAAACTAAGCAGCAAGATTATTATACTTACGAAGCCGTATATGACTTACTTAACGCTATTGCAAGATTATATTTTCAAAATAAAATTGATAAGAAGCTTGTGAGAGCTTTAATGATCACATTTATTAGAAGTTACGGTTATATTCTTGAAAAGTGTTTCGTTTTCCACGATTCAAAAAATAGTTTTTTTATTAAAATGAGCAAAGGTTATTATAGGCCAGTGACTATGTTAAGAGAGGAAATATGTAAAGGTGAGGATAAAACTTATGCTTTATTTGAAGAAATTGAAGGTATGGAAAAAGATGAGTAATAAAGATTAGTGGAAAGGACTTTAAAAAATCCCCGGATACCTATTTGGGGATTTTTTATGTCCTTTTGGCTGGCCTGGCTAGTAATGAGCTTTGGACCATGCAACAAATTTTCAGAACCATCTGGCAATTCATCAAAGGCAACACAGGCCGCTTTGTTTGGGAACTGGTGGCAGTGGGCATCGGCATTGCTGTTACCTGGCTCATTAGCCGATTTACGGGCCACACTCAGCTCCAGGCCTGTCAGGATGAACGGGCTGAACTCCTGCGCGAGAATGCCAGCGCTCAATCTTTCCGCGACTCGGTACGCTGGAGCACCGTCGTTGCCGACAAAAACAATCAAATTCATTCTCTCCAAAACGAAAATGACCGACTTAAAGAAAAGGCGGCTTTGGATTCTGCTGCTAGTCATAGCCAACTCGAAGCTATGCGGGCAATCCTTACCCGCTACAAAAAGTAAGGATAGTCTGGCTACTGCCGTGGACTTTATCAGCCACGCCCAAAAAATAGAGTTGGATCTGATTCGGGGCGATTGGGCTATTAAGCGCGAGGTGATCTATAAAGCCAAACTTTCCGAGTATGAGAGCAAGAGTCAGCGCCAGGCGCAAGACCTGGAGAAGTGCCAGCAGGCAAATGGCAAACTTTCTACTGAGCTTACTGGCACAAAACAGCAACTCGGAGAACAGACCCTAAAAACCAGGCAGGCCAAACTGGAAGTATGGGCCATGCGGCTTGCTGTTACATTATACGTAGCGGGTAAGATTAAAGGAATAGTACCCTAGCAAAAATTTAACATACCAGATTGTTATCATCTGAATAGCTTTGTGTTTTCCCTTACTTCTAATTCGTCAGCTATGAAAACTATTCAATTTTCAATCGATTTACGTTCGTTCTTTCTGGGTGCGCTTACGCTAACGGGCATCCTCTTACTCGCTAATTTCACCCCTTCGGGCCAACCAGAACCCGGCATTCTCGATACGCGCCGGTTTCAAGCCGTGGCCAGCGAACGGGAAAGTATTATTCTGGACACTAAGACGGGGCAATTCGTGGTACTACCTAGTTATATAGGGCAACCCCGTCGATTTAAGTACGATTTCAATGACATTGAGCCGAAAGGTAAATAGCTGCATCGATCTAACGAGTTCATAAGCCACGGCCATCCGTGGCTTTTTTGTTGCTCAAAAACCGTCCTTTCAGGCGCTGGCTAAGGGAGGCAATTTTGAGTCTGTAAACAACGATCAATCGAAACCCAACATCGATGGCACTTCGACTAATTAAGTTTTTAACCGATTCGGACGGGCCAACCCGAGCCGTGAACATCAACCCGGACTATGTTGCCACTGTGGAGGCCGATATGAAAGCCGCCGATTCGATATGCCACATCACCCTTTGCAGTGGCCACTATTACCGGGTTCTTGAGTCTGAGGTATCGGCCAGCAAACGCTTACAGTATGGCAGCTAAGTCGATTACCAGGCGGGCCATGTTTGCCGAAATTCACCAGGACACGCTGGAAGGCGGAAAGAACCACGTGTTTAGCCTGACCTATGTTAAAAAAGACAGTACGGTGGGCCATAAAGCTGCGGTGCGTAAGTGCTCCAAAAACTTACCTGGCGACCGAGGCTACCGGGGCAACATCAATTTAAACCATGTGCTGCTACTGGAGAACGTGGACGCGGGCAATAAGCCCTTTGAGATTTGCATCGATCTAATCACTCACTACAACGGCCTACGGGTAGTACATACCTACTAATATGGAGCAAATAGCCGACAACGCGTTTATAATACCCAGCGACAAAAATGGAGCCGTTTTGCAACTCGTGGATGGCCGCGACCAGGTGTTTGGGTCTGGCCTGCTATTGTCTCAGCAGGCCGGGCTAGACCACATTCCCTGGGGCGCTCAGGACAACCAGCCTAACCGAATGGCCAAACTCCTGGAACAAAATAACCAGGTTCGGCCCTTGCTGGAAGCCACCCGCGACATGATCTATGGATCGGGTATTGGCTTTTTTACCAAAGTCATTGAGGGCAAAACTACCCATCTGGAGCCCTACGAAGACAACAAGCTAACCGATTGGGTGTACCAGACCGAGCTGGCCCGGTATGCCATTGCGGCCATCAACGAACGGGTGACCAATGCCAATCACTTTCCCCGCTTCGAATTTACGCCTGATGGCTTGCCCTTGCTCTCCATTTCGGATGGGTTTACTACCCGGATCGGCAAACCTGTGAGCAACAAAGTCCCCTGTTACCTGCAAAATCCGACCTTCGGAGAAAGCTGGGGCCAGCGCGAACGGAGCGAAACAATAGCGGCCTTCGACCGGGTGAACCCGACCAAAAACGTGGTGAGCATCTACCATTCCCGTGAGCACATTTCAGGTAATCCGTTCTATGCGTTCCCCTCCTGGTGGTGTTCCCGCGACTGGATCGAAGTGGCCAATCTTATTCCGCTGTTTCACAAATCGGGGCTTCAAAATGGCTACAACATCAAGTACGTCATTAAGATGCCCAAAGATTATTTCGACAAGGAAGGCGGCAAAGATTTGGAGCCCAAAGCGATCCAGAAGAAGTGGGCACAGTTTGGGGAGAATCTCAAAAACTGGCTTTCGGGGGTGGACAATGTCAATAAATCGCTACTGGTGCGCTACCTGCGGGGCGACGATGGCAAGAGCATGGATAGTATCGATGTGGTGCCGCTCAAAAACGAAATGTCGGACGATGCCTACAATAAGGTTTGGGAAATGGCCAATATTTCCATCACCAACGCCGTGGGCATTTTGCCGGTATTGGGTGGGGTAACTCCCGGTTCAAAATCGGGCGATTCGGGGAGCCAGGTACGCACCGTAGCCGATTACCAGCAGCACTTTCGAACGCCCGTACAACGTCAGATTCTACTGGAGCCGATCCAGATGGCGCTCCGAATCATGGGCTACAAAACTATTGTACCCGCCTTCAAAGAGGTACAGCTAACCACCCTGGATACCAAC